>Ga0233425_10000087_pt1 | contig 233244 bp, 199 predicted proteins | sample Watercolumn_Towu_2_FD_181712 | JGI IMG/M metagenome (GOLD analysis project Ga0233425, IMG submission 181712) | Freshwater microbial communities from Lake Towuti, South Sulawesi, Indonesia - Watercolumn_Towuti2014_140_MG | ecosystem: Environmental > Aquatic > Freshwater > Lake | place...
TTGGCTCAAAATGTACTACAATTAGAGTATGAGTCAAGGAGAATTAACAATAGAACAAAGACAAAAACAAGTCATTTCCAGGCTAATAAACGAGAACGCCAAACTGCGGATTGAAAACCGGGAATTAAAGAAAAAAGTGGCTGTTTTGGAAGAGCGTTTAGAAACCGTTTTGCTCCGTATGGCTGAATTGGAAGAAATAATCTTCGGCAAAAAGAAAAAGAAAAAAGATAATGATAAGGATAATGCCAACTTGGAAATGGCCAAGAAAGTATGGGCGCAAGAGATTTATGGAAACCTGCAACGGCTGTACGGGCAAGTCGAATCAGCCACGGAAAGCCGATTCGATCAGTAGAATAGATTTCGAATAATTAGCAACCTCGAGAATGAGCTGGATGGAATCATTGACCGGATAGCCGCCTCTGATTTGAGCGTTAAAAAATTGAGAGACCTGGGTAAGCAGATGGCCGCCTACAGGGAACGACTGTTCACCTGCCTGAAATACGAAGGCGTTGACGCCACCAATAATAAGGCGGAAAGAAAACTCCGGCATCTGGTGCTTAAAAAAACTTGTTTCGGAGCCAAGACGGAAAAGGGCGACAAAATGCTTCAGATAAATTTATCAGTCCTTTTGAGCTTATGGTGGCAAGACAGGAAAAATTTCTTTTTGAATTTTAGTAGGTTGAGCTTGGGGTTGTGAGCAGAATGTAGGGCAAAGGTCTTGACATATTTTTGTTTATATGCTATTATAACCAGTTAACCTATTGGTTTTTTTTATTTTGAATTAGTTTATGTACTTGTATACTATGCTTCATGGCAGGTTGTTTCCTGTTTTGAAAAAATATATCACTATCAAAAATATCATTTTGGCCACGCTTTTGAAGCTGATTATTTCGGCTGTTGTTTTTTTTGTTTTTTTTGCTGCCGGTAATGCTCATGCCGCTTATGGTTTTGATTCGACACATAGACAAGTCAAAGCTCGGAACAGTAGCACTGTGTATTATTTGGACCATGCGCGCGGCAAAAAGAAAGCTTATGTAAGCGAAGAATCTTTTTATCTTTATGGCAACAAATTGAGCGATATCAAAATCGTCAGCCAGGCGGAACTAAATGAGTGGCCGGACGTGAATTTGGTCAAGACCAAGAATAGCAATTCGGTATACTATATCAATGGCAATAAAAAAACATTGATCAGATCAGAGCGTGATTTCAAAAACTTCGGGTTCAAAGACGAAGATATTTTTATTATCAAAAATGAAGATTTGAATAATTATGAATTGGCAGATTACTATCGTGCCGGCTTGGTTTATAAAATAGTCAAAAATAAAACTCAGAACGGCAAAGTCGGAGGCATGATCGCGGTCAATGCCAAGTCAAGCGTTTATATTTATCCTGACAAGTCCAGCCAGATCGCGGATTTTATCAAGGGCGAGAAAAATATCAACATCGCCACTTTTGACGTTGATGTTTCTGCCGGCGAAGATATTGATATTAATAGCATCATTTTGTCGTCTCAGGGCCGGGGTTTGCGCGACATCAAATACGAAAACGGTTTCAGCAATTTGCGCGTTTATGTTCGCGGTTCCAAGATTGGCAAGACCATTGCCAAACCCAGTGGCGGAGACTATCTTTTTGGCGGCGACAAAATCCATGCTGATGAAAACATGACAATTGAAGTCAAGGTTTATGTCGATACCAAAAATGATTTAAAAACATCAGAAGCAAAAATTACCATCTCCGGTCTGGGGGCTACGGGTCACGACACCAATGCGCCAGTAACAATCAAGACGGCAGATGACAATAATATTACTGTGAATTTCGATGCTTTGAGCGCGAGAATTACGGCAATTGCCGGAGGTCAGGCAGGTATTGGGCAGAAAAACAATTTGATCGGCAGTTTTCGCATCGAAAATTTAAACCAAGAAACATTAAGATTGGATAGCATCATTGTCCGTTTTTCTGAAGCTAATATCTCCAGTGGTTTAGGTTATCGCAATTTGAGAATTTTTTCCAGATTGGACAATCACACTGTCGGCACCAAGTCCAATCCAGTTGCCGGAGCCAATAGGATTTATTTGGGCGGCTATCAGATCAGCACGGTTGACAAAGAAGCGGTTTTTGATGTTTATGTTGATGCTAGCGAGGATGTACCTGCCGGAGATTTCCAGATTTCTTTCAGCGACTTGCGCGCGCAGGGCAAAGATTCTCATGTTTATGCCAGCGACATCAGCGGTCAGCCGACTGAAGGCGCGTATGTTTCAGTTAGCATGAATCCCAAGGTGATTGAAACAGGCGAGGTTGTTGCTAATAAAGATATTGACAACGATAATACTTCTGCTTTGAGTTGGCCAACCGGTTCTCACAAGATCAATTATTATTATCATGATCAGAATTATCCGTTCAGCGGTATCGGACCGCATAACGGCGTTGATATCAACGTTTCTCAGGGCAGCGTGGTCAAAGCGGCCGGCAACGGGACGATCGTGTCGGTTTATAACGGCGGCAGTACCGACGCCAGTTACGTGATTGTTAAACACAATAATAGTCTAAAAACAGTTTACGGTCATCTTTCAGACATCGTTGTTCATGAAGGAGATAGCATGACCAAGGGCCAAGAAATCGGACTTTCCGGCGGCACGCCAGGCACAAACGGCGCTGGTCCGCAAACTACGGGTCCGCATCTGCATTTTGAGGTGCTACTTAATGGACAGACGGTAGATCCGATGGATTATTTGTAAAGAGAAATATTAAAAAGACCACTATAAAGAGTGGTTTTTTTAATTCCGAGTATTTATGTTATAATAAAAGCATTATGAACATCAAAAAGATTATTATTTTGAGCGGAGTTTTTTTGTTTCTTATCACCTCTAATAAAGCTGAAGCGGCTTTTGGAGTTGATTTGCAAATTAAACAAGTAAAAACGGCGAATAGCGGAGTGGTTTATTATTTGGATCATGCGCGTGGCAAGAAAAAAACTTATCCAAATGCCGCGTCGTTCTTGGCTTATGGCAATAAGTGGAGCGATATCGTGACGATCAGTCAGGCAGAATTAGACAAGTGGCCGGAAATCAATTTGGCGAGAACCAAAGAAGACAGCACGGTTTACTATATCAAAGACGGGAAAAAAACACCGATCAGGAGCGCGGCCGATTTCGTTTCCTTTGGATTTGATTGGCAGGATGTGGTCATGATTAGAGATAAAGATTTGGAAAATTATAATTTGGCTGATTATTCGCAAGTTGGCCTGAATACTGTGGCTGTGCGGCTCGCGCTATCATTGGATGCTACCAATCCCAAGGCGGATGTCGCGCCGTTTGGCGCCAAGGACGTCAAGATCGCAGTTTTCAATTTCAAGGCGCACGGTCAGGATGTTGCGATCAAAAAGATCACTGTCGCCTTCAAAGGCGTGTTTAATATTAACGGCCTTGATAAAGTGCGTCTGACTGACGGAGAAAGATATTTCGACATTACTAGTTCCAACAACAGAAAAATGACTTTCAATTTCGACTCCAGCCCATTGCGGATCAGTGTCAATAGCGAAAAGAAAATAAGCATCTTGGTGAATTTCAAAAATTATTCCGGATCAACCAATCATGAAATCCGCGCCGCAATAGAACAGGCTAGCGACATTGAAGCCGACACCAATGCGGCCGGCAACTTTCCGGTATCCGGCAATGCTTTCAAAATTATCGATGCCGGAGATATTTTGGGCAAAGTGAAAATTCAGGAAAAATCAATCACAACCAATACTTATTCCAAGGCGATTATTGGTAACACCAAACAAGTGATTGCCAGATTTAACGTCAGCGAAACAACCGGCAAAGAATCGATTTTGGTCAGAAAGTTGGTGATTAAAAATTTTGGCACCATCGACACCAACACTTTGAAAAATTTCATCTTGACCGACGGTAACGGCAAAATAGTTTCCCAAGCAACCCTTATGGGGCCTGATTCAAAAGTGGTCTTCAATATCAAGGATTATAAAATTGGCAAAAAAGGCAACATTGATTTTGTCGTCTTGGCTGACATTGTTTATGGTGAAGGCAGGAATATAAATTTTGATATGAATGATGCCGATGTGGTTGGCGGCGATTATGGTTATTCTTCGGCAACGACATTTGCAAATATTAACGAAAAGATTTCCATCGGCAGGGAAGCACTGACTGCCAAGATTTTGGATTTGAAAAATAACGGCAAGGTATTTAAAAATAAAAATGGAGCATTGTTTGGAGTTTTTGAAATAACTGGCGTCGGTAAAAGGGTTGCACTCAGTAGCATTAGTTTTGCCCTGATCAAGAGTAGCAGCGCACCGGCCTTGGATGATGATGTGTTTTTGGTGAATTATGCTACCGGCGAAATTTTGGGCACGTTAAATGCCAGCGCGTTTGGCAGTGAAGCAGCCAGCTTCAATGTCGGAACCTTTATTGATGCTAGGAAAAAATTATCCATCGCTCTGGTTGGAGAATTTCCTGATACATCGAAAGAAGGTAATAATTACGCTTTTAGTTTGAACAAGATTGAATACAAGACAGATAATAGTGCAAGCTTTATTGATACTTTAAATATTAAGGGTAAGAATGTGGCCGTCAAAAAATCAAGCCTCAGCATTTATAAAAACACTGCCATGACCCCGACCAATTTTATCAAAGGCCAAAAAGGAGTTTGTATTGCCAGCTTTATAATTGCCGCCGGATCCGGCGATGATACTATGCTAAACGGTCTCACCTTTTTTAATAGTTTAAACGGTTCAAGCATTTCTTCGGATGATAGCGTTGGCAATGTCCGGCTGGTTGTCGGTGCCGGCAAGGCGGTTCCGTATCTTGGCAGTATCGGCAATAGTTTGGTTTTTGAAAATTTGAATCAAAAGGTTAGCGCCGGTAAAAATGTTGAGGTGAAAGTTTTGGCTGACATCGATCCGAATTCCAATACTTCTGAGGCGCAATTAAAACTAACCGACGTCGACGCCAGGAATTACGCGACTTACGCGATGACCAATATCACCGGTCTTGGCGCAGTCAGCAACAAAGTAACTTTTGGCGTTTCCGGCTTCTCGCTTGCGAATTTGTCGGGCGGATCGATCAAGGTCGGCTCAAGCAGTAATGCGTTGGCCAGTTTCAGCCTGAGCAATTCCGGAGAGGAAGATATTGCTTTGAAGAATATGAATATTTCTACGACCGGCAACGGCATTTCAAACCTCGCGGGTTTCAGCAACTTGAAAGTTGTCGCAACTTATGGTACAACTCAGAAGACGTTAAGCACTTTGTCAAAGCCAACCGGCGGTTTGTGCAATATATCCTTGGGCCAATTTGTTTTAACCAAAGCAATGGGCGCAGTAGTGTTTAAGCTATCCATTGACGCTAACGCTAATGCGGCAATTGACCATTTCGAAATTGGCATTTCCAATATCGACGCTCAGGGCAAATTTTCCGGCCTTGCGGTCAGTCCGGCCAACGTGCCGACGAGCAATGTGGAAGTGACGGTGCAGCAAAAAGATGAAAAAATTATTTCTCTATAATACCTTAACTAGAAAAAAAGAAGAATTTGAACCGATTGCAAAAGGTCGGGTTGGTTTGTATACTTGCGGGCCGACGGTTTATAATTTCGCGCATGTCGGCAATCTGCGAGCATATATTTTTGCCGATACTCTAGTGCGGACGCTCAAATATAATTTCGGCGAAGAAAGCCTCAAGTGGGTGATGAATATCACGGACGTCGACGACAAGACTATTCGGGATTCGAAGAAAAAATATCCAGAGCTCGAACCGAAAGAGGCTTTGGAAAAATTCACCTGCGGTTACGAAAAGCTTTTTTGGGAGGATATGAAAAAGCTGAACATCTCGAGCCCGTCCGTCGTGCCTCATGCCGCGAACGAGAAATATCTGAAAGAGATGCAGAGATTGGTTGTGAAAATCCATGAAGCCGGACTGGCTTATGTGAAAGACGGCTCGGTTTATTTCAGTGTGAATGAGTATGCGAAAAAATACAAATACGGCCAGCTCGTCAACCTGGATTTATCGTCCTTGAAAACCGGCACCCGGATCGATCTTGATGAATACGACAAGGAGAATGTGCAGGATTTCGTGTTGTGGAAAGGGAAAAAGAAGGGCGAGCCTTATTGGGATTTCGAAATGGCTGGCGAAAAATTGCCCGGACGCCCTGGCTGGCACATCGAATGCTCGGCCATGGGCGGGCTCGAGCTCGGCATGCCTTTCGACATCCACACGGGTGGCGAAGATTTGAAATTTCCGCACCACGAAGACGAGATTGCCCAGAACACGGCCGCTTTCGGCCTGGAAAAGGGGGTTAATTTCTGGATGCACAACGGCATGCTTATGGTTGAAGGCAAAAAAATGTCCAAGAGCCTTGGCAATTTCTATAACCTCCGGGATGTCGAGGAACGCGCATTCGATCCGCTCGCCTTCCGCTATCTTTGCCTCATGACTCATTATCGCAAGCCGCTCGATTTCAGCTGGCGATCCTTGCAAGCAGCAAAAAATGGATTGAATCATATATACAATCAAGTCTGTGAATTAAAACAGGAGCATTTTAAATCAATTAATTTTTTTGAAAGAGAGGGGAAAATTGCTGACTGGAAATACAAAAGCGAGCCTTTGAATTTACGTATAAATCAAGAATATAATAAAAAATTTGTTGAAAAAATAAATGATGATTTAAATACATCTGAGGCCTTGGCTGTGTTGCAGGAAATTTTAAAGTCAGATTTGTCTGATGAAGAAAAATTAGGAACTGTTTTAAGCATTGATGATGTTCTGGGGTTAAAATTGCACAAAGCCTTATTTGTGATGGCTAATTTAGAAGCTTCAGGAATTGCTGATTTAATGGGGGCTCGGGAAAAAGCGCGCGCGGAAAAAAATTGGGCCGAGTCTGACCGCTTGCGGGAAGAGATTGAGAAGCGGGGATTTACGGTTGAGGACGCGAAAGAGGGGATGCGAGTCCGGAAAATTTGAGGGCTCACAAGATTCTCGGCATGAAGCGGGTGGCGCGCATCTTCCGCGAAAAATCCCAGCCCTCGAAAGTCGGGCGGCAGAATTACGAAACAAAAGCCAAACATTATTTTACTCTTTATTTTAATAAGTATGCGCCTGGAAATTTTGTCAGAAGAGCAGACTAAGCTGTTGCCGCTCGTCCAGAAATTTTACAAGGATTTCGGCCTGGTCGGCGGCACGGCCATCGTTTTTGTTATAAAGCGCGCCATTGCTATAATGCTCTTTTTGCGGTATAATATCCACAGATACTAAAAAATATAGTAATTATGGAAATAACGGAAGAGATAAAAAAAATGCCGTATTTGTCGAAAACGGCCATAAACAACGCTTTTAATAAAAATCCCAATACTCTGCGCAACTCGATTTCGTATTGGAAAAAAAACGGCTCGCTGATTCAAGTAAAGCGGGGTTATTTTGTTTTTCAGGACTATCTCGACAAAAAAGACAATTCTTTGTATTACCCCAGATTTATCGCCACCAAGATGATCGAGCCAAGCTATCTAAGCAAGGAGTTTGTTTTGCAGGAGTACGGCATGTTTGCTGATGCCGTTTTTGGCTATTCTGTCGTGACTACAAAAAAGACGCAGTCCATCAGCAACCAGTTCGGCAGGTTCAATTATCAGTCAATCAAGCCAGACTTGTTTAATGGCTATACAAAAAAAACTTATAACGGCACGTCTTGGAATATGGCCACCAAGGCCAAGGCCTTGTTTGATTATTTGTATTTCAGCAAAAATAAATTTAAAAAAATGATGATTGGCGAATTGGACGCCTTGAGATTGAATTTGGCGGTGATGAATAAAAAAGACTGGACGGAATTTTTGAGCTATGCCAAAATAGCGGATAAAAAAATGCAGACTATTTGCAATCTGGCCAAAAAATATGCTAATTGACGACCTGCGAAAAATAGCGGATGAGGGCAGATCTGCCAATAAGCCGCTCGAATATATAAAAATAGAAATTAAAGAAGCCTTGATTTTGCGCGCTCTCGATTTTATTTATAATTCTCCTGATTATAAGGATCTGATTTTTACCGGCGGCACGGCTTTGAAAATCATCGCTCAGACTAATAGATTGTCGGAAGACTTGGATATGGATTACGCCGGGCGGGACATTGATCTGCAAAAACTAGCCGATAGTCTGGTTTTGTATTTTAAAAACTACGGCTTTGCTGGCTTGCAATACGCGATTTGCGCCGAGAATAAAATTTTAGTCATTAAATTTCCGGTTTTGGTAAAACTGGGATTGGCTAGTGATTTAAAAAGCGAATCGAATTTATTGTATTTGAAAATCGAGCTGGAAAAAAATAAATATAAGTCGTATCAGCTTGGCGCATCGCCAGTTATGCGGGATAATATGTTTTTTGTCGTCAAGCATTATGATCTGCCGACTCTTTTTGCCAATAAAATTGGCGCGATTCTCGGCCGGAGGGGCAAGATCTTTTATGATAAGTATGATTTTAAGGGTAGGGATTTTTACGACTTGATTTGGTTTTTGGAAAATAAAATCAAGCCGAATCTGCAACGCACGAAGGAGATTTTAAAAAAAGAGCAGAATATCACCATAAAAAACTACGATGATATTTGGCGATTATTGCAGGATAGAATAGTAAAAATCAACAGAAACGGCATTTATGAGGACATAAAGAATCTAATCATGTCCGGAGAGTCGATAAAAACGTTGTCAAAAAACTATTTAGAAATTTACAAGTCTCTGATCGAGAAAAATCTACAATAATCGGAGAATATCGTCCGTAAAACATCTTACCCTATGAACTGCCCCCAACTAAAACAAGCCTACGACCGGCTCTTGCTCCTCCGCGGCGACTTCGAGTCCCGTTTGTCGTCTTTCCGGGCCATGGCCGGCAACACCATGGCCGAACGCGACCAAGCCGCCGCCGGATTAAAGAAGCTCCAAGAGGAGATCGATAGTCATGGCAATATTAACGATAACATTAAGCGGATAATTTTATGACCAAAGAAAAATTTTATGCGTTCATGGTGAAACTCGACCGCGCGGCCGCGTGGATTTTGTTTTTCACGATGATTGCTTACGCTTTGACCGGCTACGGCCTGGCCAAGGGTTTTGCCGATTATGAAACGGCCAGCCGGATGCATTTGGCCGGACTCGGCGTCCTGGCCTTGCCCGCCTTTATCATTCATACCGCCTGGGGAATCCATTGCGCTCTCCGGCGCTGGGGCATCTGGAATGTTTTTTCCAAAATCATCTTGGCTTTGTTTTATTTCGGCCTTGCCGCTTTTTTTCTTTATCTTCATTTTTACTACGAGGCGCCATCGGCAAACCAGCGCGCGGCTGAAAATAATCCGGTTGCGCAAAAATATACCAAGGATGATGAGGACGAAAGAGAAGATGAGGACGAAGACAATCGCGTTGGCGCGGCCGCGGGCAAATCTGGAAATGAGCCGGCGGCCAAGCAAGAATCGCCGGCGTTTAATAAGGCCGAACTTGCCCGTTATGACGGCCGGGACGGCCGCCCGGCTTATGCGGCTATCGACGGTAAGGTTTATGACTTGAGCGAGGTCTTCAAACGAGGCCAGCATAAAGGCTATGCGTCCGGCCAGGATCTATCCGAAGCTTTTCACAGCAAGCACGCCCAAAGCATCTTAAGCAAATTTAAAATAGTCGGGGAATACCGGCCATGAAATGAAAAATAATTTCTGGAAAAAATTAAAAAAACAATGCGGCCGCGAAAAGCGGCCGATTTTGGCGTTGGCACCGATGGCCGGCGTGGCCGATTCGGCTTTCCGGCAAATCTGCAAAGGTTTCGGGGCGGACGTGGTTTATTCGGAGATGTCTTCGGCGGCGGCCCTAGTGTTTAATCCCGGGCCGACCCTGGAAATGATCCAGTTTGGCAAGAAAGAGCGGCCGTATGTCGTCCAGCTTTTCGGTTCTAATCCGGAGCATTTTGCCGCGGCCGCGCGATTAGTCACAAAAAAAATAAAACCGGATGGGATCGACATTAATTTTGGCTGTCCGGTAAAAAAAGTGCAGAAGCAGGGCGCGGGCGCGGCGCTCATGGGCGATCTTGATTTGTCCTGTAAAGTTGTTAAGGCAGTCCTTGAAAATACCAAGCTGCCGGTTTCGGTCAAATGCCGGGCGAGCGTGCCCGGGAAAAAGGGCGGCGTTGTGACGGTTTTGGATTTTTTGAAAAAGATCAAAGATTTGGACGCGGCCGCGATCATGATCCACGGCCGCACCATGGCGCAGGGGCATGCCGGGCCGGTGGACGCCGCCATTATCCGGGAGGCGAGAAAATATTTTTCCGGCGTGATTTTGGCGAACGGGGGAGTGGGAAGGTTCCTCGCCCCCAACCCCTCTTCCGCTCTAGCGGACGAGGGGAGGATGGAATATGCGGAATGGTTATTAAGGGAGAGCGGGGCGGACGGGCTCGGGATCGGGCAGGGAGCGCTGGGAAACCCCTCGGTTTTTAAGCAGTTACGAATTAAGAATTACGAATTGCGAATTAAGGAGATTTTTTCTTTGGCCTTAAAACATGCGCGGCTGGCTTATAAGTTGAAGGGGAAAGCGGGGATTCTGGAGATGAGAAAACATTTATGCTGGTATGTGGCCGGCTTGCCCAATGCCAGCGAGCTCAGGCGGCAGTTCGTGCGCGTTGAGAGCCTGAAAGAAATAGAGGAAATATTAAAAACATCGCGATAAGCGATGTTTTTAAAAGAAAAATTCGTAGTTAATTTACAACCATTTTTTGCGTTCGAAAAAAAGGAGCATAAAAAGCGAGCCGGTGATCATGACAGCGATGATCACCCAGAAGCCGTGTTTCATTTCCACGAGCGGCATGCCACTGGTCACATTCATACCGAAAATGGCGGCCAGGAGCGTCAGCGGGAAGACGATGACGGAAAAGATGGTCAGGGTTTTCATGATGTCGGTCATCTTGTAGCTCAAGAGTGATTCGTTGGTCTGGTAGAGAATTTCGATGGTCTCTTTCTGGTTATCCAAGATTTCCCAGATGGTTTTGGTGTGGTCGATTAGCTCTTTATAGAAGCGGTGGATGTTCGGGTCGGTGACCAGGTCGCTTTTCATTTCCAGGAGCTTCTTGATGATGTTTTTATGATTCTGCATGATTTTTCGAAAATTAATGATGTCGTGCCTGAGTCCCAAAATATTCGAAACCGCCTCTTTCTGCTCGTGGGCGAAAATAATGTCTTCAATTTCCGTGATTTTAATGCTGTTGGTGTCGAGCAGATTGTAGCAGTTAAGTATCAGCCTTTCGATAATTTCATAAAGGAGTACGCCGGATGATTCGTAGGCGCAAGCCAGAAACGAGTCGCCGTCTTTTTTGCACAAATTAAAACAATCGTTTATAATGCTGATTTCGCCGGAGTGGATGGTAACCAGATATTCTTCGCTCAAAAAGAAATCTATTTCTTTGGGCACGATGCGGCCGTCCTGCATGACGGGAAAGTGGAGGATAAGAAAGAGATAGCCAGAGCCCTGTTCGATCTTCGGGCGCTGGGCGAAAGTTTTGGCCGAGGAAGCCTGGAGATGGTTCAAATAAAAGTTGTAGTTTTTCCGCAGATACTCGATTTCGGTTTTGCCGGCGTTGGAGATGTTCAGCCAGACGACCTTTTTATCGGTCCGGGGATTGTCGATGACGATCTGCTGGATATTTTTTGAGATGCAGTTGTATTTGGGCATAAAGAGTTGAAATTTTTTAAAGTTTTTAAAGTTTAATAGCTCTTATCGGTTTTTATAACTTATGAACATTACAAACTTTATAAATTTGTTTCATTATAGCATGTCAGCATCCTTGACAGCAAGTGAAAATAGGAGTAGGATGGGATTATGAGATTTATAAGATTTTTTGCTAATAACCAGCCAAAAGAGCAGCCGATGCCGTGAAATGTCGGTTGTTTTATGGTTGCTTGATTTTAATTTAATATTTAAGGCAACAGGAACAACCGGGAAAATGGTTGTTTTTTTGTTGGCGGCGCACATTTTAAAAAAGGAAGGAGGTGAGTGAGGGATGATGCCAGGACTAGGTTCTGAAGAAAGAGGAAAAGATGGTAAAATTCTAGCAAAGCCGTCAAAACCGTCAATAGGCGAAAATAAGGACGACGCCCGGCAAGTGAGACGGCCGTCGTACATGTTCGATCCTCAACCGCTTTTGGAGAACGAACCGGCGGAATGGAATAGCTCTTTGCTCGACTAAAACGCCATTAACGGTCGGAATAATTTTTTCGGCCGTTTTTTATTGGCAGATGTTTTGTGGTATAATAAAAGTGATATGTGCGTAATTATGATTTTGGAATTTTCATTATGCCTGATTTGAAAGAAAACAAAACTGAAAGCGGCGCGGCAGCTGAAGATTTGAATGTCCTGCGCTCGGCCGGCGCCGATTTTGAAGCGTTCAAAAAAGAAGCGGCGGCCGTGGAACAGCGGATTGCCGAGACGGCGGCGGAAAAGATCATCGAAACGAAAGAAGGCGGCGGTTCCCCGGAAGAGCCGGCCGGCGCCGCGATTACGGGCGTGCAGCCGCGAGGCTACGCTATTCGGCAGAAGAAAATCGAACGCGTCATGGAAGACGGGCTGGCCGGCATCTACCAAGCCATGCCGCCAGACAAGCAGCAGGAATTCCGGATGGCCGGCGAGCGCACGGCCCGGGAAATCAACGCCGTGCTTCAGGCGGCCAAAATCAAGGTTAATAAAATCATCAACCTGATCAGGAAATGGTTGTCTTTGATCCAGGGTGTTAATTTGTATTTTTTGGAAAAGGAAGCCAAGCGAAAGGCGGATGAGATCGTGAAATTTAAGAATTAAAAGATTGAAAGGCTGAAAGATTTATGGACTACGGGATCAATCAGGAAAATACGGTGATTATTAATGCGGATTTTGATTTCGGCTATTGGCTGGCGGTTTTGACTGCGGCCGCGGCTGTTTTTTGTGTACTGGCATTCTTAAAGTGGCTGGTCAAATATCTGGCCAAGAAGCACAGTTATCATGACCACGCCGTTTATCTGGTGCGCGTGCCCAAAGAGAAACCGAAGGACAACGACAAGGCTTATGGCGTCCAGCAGCTCCGGGAGGAGATTGCCAAATGCGAAATTATTTTTTCGAATATCGGCGGACTTAAGGCCGAGGGCGGTTGGACGAGTTTTAATGGTTGGAAGGCCTGGTTTTTCGGGCGCTCAGATCATTTTTCCTTCGAGATCGTCGCCCATCACAAGCTCATCCATTTCTACGCGACTGCGCCGCGCCGGAGTGCGCGCTATCTGGAGCAATTGGTCCACGCCCATTTTCCGGAAGCGGTTATCGAGGAAGTGCCGGATTACAATATTTTCCAGCCGACCGACGAGACTATGGCCTGTTATCTCAAGACCAAACGGGAATTCTTTTTTCCGCTGAAGACTTACAATAAGATGGATGTCGATCCTCTGAATACCGTTTTGAACGCCATGTCGAAATTGAATTATGATGAGAGTATTGCCGTCCAATATATGGTCCGGAGCGCCCAGCCGGGCTGGCATAACGCCGTCCTTCGTTTTGTCGGCGAAGTCCGAAAGTGCAATTCCGTCGCCGAGGCTCTTGGGAACCGCGGCTTCATGAAGATCGTTTATTTTTTTGGAGATCTTTTAAAAGCAGCCAAACCGCCGGAAAAAAATAACCTCGACAGTCAAAAGCGGCTGACGCCGATGGAAGAGGAAGCTTTAAAGATCATCGAGGAGAAGAACGCCAAGGCCGGGTTGGACGTCAATTTGCGCCTGGTGGTTAGCGCTAAAAATCATTACGACGCCCGCAATTATCTTATCAACATGATCGGCGTCTTCGGGCAGTATAATTATTATGAATATGGCAATAAATTTAATAATAAGGCCAATAAGGTTTTTGTCCTTCGGCACGAAAAGCGGCTTCTTCACGACTTCATCTATCGCCGTTTCGACAGCCGCATTAAATTTTTGGTTAATGCCGAAGAGATGAACAGCCTGTTTCATTTTCCCTTGCGGCAGGCGGAAACGCCGAATATTCTCTGGCTGACCGCCAAGCACGCGGCCGCGCCGCCGGAGACGCCGGATGAAGGCATTATTCTCGGCAAGAACGTCTATCGCGGCGTGGCCAAAGAAATCAAAATCAAGCGGGATGACCGTCGCCGCCATACTTATATCATCGGCAAATCCGGCGTGGGAAAATCGCAGCTTATGGCCAACATGGCCATCCAGGACGTCTTGAACGGCGAAGGCCTTTGCGTCATCGATCCGCACGGCGACCTTATCCGGGACATTCTCGATCGCGTGCCGGCCGAGCGGGCCGAGGATGTGGTCCTGTTCGCGCCGGCCGATACGGAACGGCCGCTCGCCTTAAATCTACTCGAATTCGATTCGCGCTATCCGGAACAGAAGACTTTTGTTATTAACGAGATGATTAAGATTTTCGATAAGCTCTATGACCTAAAAGCGACCGGCGGTCCGATTTTCGAACAATATATGCGGAATGCCATGCTTCTCATTATGGTCGACCCGGAATCGGGTTCGACACTCATGGAGATTCCGAAGGTGCTCGCTGATCCGGATTTCCGTCGCTTGAAACTTGAACGCTGCAGCGATCCGACTGTGGTTGATTTCTGGAGAAAAGAAGCGGAAAAAGCCGGTGGCGACGCGGCTCTGGCCAACGTCATCCCCTATGTCACTTCAAAACTGACGTCATTTATCTCGAACGACACCATGCGGCCGATCATCGGCCAGCAGAAGAGCTCGTTTAATTTGCGCGATATTATGGACCGGCGGAAAATATTGTTGGTCGACCTAACTAAGGGCTTGATCGGGGAGATGAATTCTTATCTTTTGGGCATGATCCTGGTCGGCAAAATCCTTATGGCTGCCCTGTCGCGCGCCGACATGCCGCAGGCCGAGCGCAAAGATTTTTATCTTTATATCGACGAGTTCCAAAATTTCACCACTGATTCTATCTGCTCCATTCTCTCAGAAGCGAGAAAATACAGCCTAAACCTGATTATCGCCCACCAGTATCTCGGCCAGCTGGTCAAGAACAATGATACTTCAATCAAGGATGCCGTGTTCGGCAACGTCGGCACCTGGCTTCTCTTTAAGGTCGGGTCGGAAGACGCGGAAAAGATGGAAAAGGAGTTTTCGCCGGTTTTTAATCAGTTTGATCTGATTAACATCGAAAAATTCACCGCCTACGTAAAACTGCTGATCGACAATACGACGTCGCGGCCGTTTTCCATGCAGTCGCCCTGGCCGCTCATGGGCGTCAGAAACGAAGATGTCGGCCGGAAAATCAAGACGCTTTCCCGGCTGAAATACGGCCAGGACCGGAATGTCATCGAGGCAGAAATCCGCCGTCGAACCAAGGCATTTTAACCGGCAGAAGCCCCTGCAGAAATTCTGCAGAAATTCTGCAGAAGCCTCTTTACAATCGGATTTGTTTGTGGTAGGGTGGCCTATTAGTCAATAACCGCCGCCACCCCATGGTTCGGCCAGTCATCATGAATAAAATCCGCAATCAGCTAGTCAGAGAAGTATATTCGGCTGGCGTTTTCGCCACGAGCCTTGCTTTCATCTCCATGATGGTTGGGGCATCATTGGCCGCCTTTCTGTTCGTAGTTTTTTTGTAAGTTTTTAATTTTTGTAAAGTAATTTTAATTTTCACCAATTATAGTCGTACTTGCCGCCAGACAAGAATTGAGCGTTGAACAGTTTCAGGAAAAAGGTTAAGTCCGAAAAACAAATACCACTCTCATTAGACCGGCTCCGGTCCGATAGGTTACGGATACCAAGTTTATTGGCGTATTACTGTTTTGCATTGATGGAGGTTTTTTGCTATAATAAATTTAACATCATTTCTAGGGGTTTGTTTGGTAAGTCGCTTTCATGGCGAGAGTTATAAATTTCGGAAGTCGCGGCAGAACGGTAGAAATGGATTTATTAAACTAGACAAGCTCTTAATTTTAAATTCATGCGGATTTCAGATTTTATGACTAAAAACGTAATCACTGTTTTTCCGGAAACCAAAGTAACGGAGGTGGCCGCCTTGATGGCCCGGTATAATTTTAGCGGCATGCCGGTGGCGCGGGACGGGAAATTGGCGGGGATTATCACCGAATATGATTTAATGAGTCATGAATCAGATTTTCACATCCCTACATACATAAAGTTTTTAAAAAATTTCCTGGCGGAAGGAGCTTCAAAAGATCCTTTCGAAAGTGAATCTATGAAAAAAATATTGAATTTGACAGCTGTTGACATTATGACCAAAAATGTAACTACCGCCGCTCCAGACATGGAAATTCATGATCTCTTGGTTATGTTAGTTGATAAAAAAGTGAATTCAGTGCCGGTAGTGGATTCGTCCGGCGCTATTTTGGGAATCGTTTCCCGGTCCGACATTATGAAACTATTGGGAGATAATAGGCAAATAGTTGCTTGATATAAGTCAATTTTTTAAAGCCATCTTTAAGACAATGAGCCAATAATTTAAAATGCCCCAACGAGAAATCGATAAAATCATATCGGAAAATTTCTCCGAACTTTCCCGGCAAGTGAAATTAATCAGTCAGGTCAAAATTAATATTTGGCATACTTTGGTTATCATTACTTTTGTTGCTGGATTCGCCGCCGCTTTGATTTGGAGCGTTTCCAACGAGATCATTAATGAAGGCTTGAGTCAACTCGGGGGAGGCGGTAACAAGATTGAAAATATCGCGCGCCTGACTTTCGAAGACGATTCTGGCAATAGTTTTGGTCCGATTTTGTCCAATAAAACTTCAGTCACCTTGCTAGAGTTGCCGGTTACGCCGGCTGCCATTACGATTACCGTCAATATGGTTGGCGCCGGCGGCGGTGCTGTTTCTAGTAGTCCCGCCGGCATCGATTGCGGCTCGTCCTGTTCAGCCCAGTTTAATGCGGGCGCGGCGCTGGTATTGACGGCCATTCCGAACGCCTCTTCCACGTTCGCCGGCTGGTCTGGATCTTGTTCCGGGACCGGAGATTGTTCTCTGACGGCTGCCAAGGATGATTTCGTTACCGCCGAATTTGCTTTGGTTGATTCTGGAAATAATAACCCCATTCCAACTGTCAGACATATCAGTGTTAATATCCAACAAAAATTCCCGGATGGAGGAAAATTTGACGGAAATACGGAGCTGTTTGTTATGCCTCAAAATTTTCATCCGGGTGATAATTTTATCAGTAAGTTTTCTGGTATTTCATCATCTAGCCCTTCTTTCTCTGCGAATATTTACGATGATATTCCGCCCTCCCAGTATGATGTGGTTATTAAGAAAAAGGGATTTTTAGCCAAGAAGATATTGGGTGTGTCCTGGCCGCCTGCTGATTTGGATTTTGGCGATATGATCGCCGGCAACTTGCAGGACAGTGACGATGAAATCAATTCGTTGGATTGGAGCGTGATGAAAAACGCCTGGGGCAGCACTGATTTAACTGCTGATATTAACGGTGACGGAATTGTTAATACGCTGGATTGGAGCGTTTTAAACCGCAATTGGGGAATGTCTGGAGGCTTTGGTAACTAATAAAATTTATGGAAGAATTCTTAAAAACATCAAATTCAACTCAAGCTATTAAAGATCGCGGCAATCTGCGTTTTGGAACATTTGTGGTGATTGTCGCGGCGATGGTGTTAATTTTCAGTTATTTTATTTTTTCTAATTCTGAAAATAGTACTTTTAGTTTAAATAATTTTTCCGAATTGGTGAACTTGGATAATTTTCATAAGGCGCGGATTTCCGCTCCAGTGATCATGAAGGTCGAGCAGCTGAATCGTTCCGCTTTTGTAGGAGACGAGCTGGAAGTGGCCATTATCATTGATCCGGCCGGTCATTTGATCGACGGGGTGGACGTAGTTTTAGCCTATGACGCGGAAGCGTTGGAATTTGTCGATGGCGCGGTTGTTTCCGTTGCACCTGGATTGCGGATTATTCCCGGTCGGAACGCGGACGGCATCCTGAAACTTTCCGCCTTACTTGATTCCGAGGCTGGAAAAATAGAAAAAGGGGAGTGGTTGCGGATGAAATTTAAAATTTTACAACACACAAACAAGAAATTGGAATTGATATTTAAAGAAGACAATACTGGCGATTGTAATGCGGCTTTCAAGGGGAAGGATATATTATCGGGTGTGATACCGTTAAATCCAAAAATAAAAAAAATGTAAATTTATGGCGTTTAAACCAATAAAAAACCCTAGATTAATTAAAGACGGAGTGTTGGTTCTGTTGTTCTTGGCGGCTGTGGGCATCGCGATCGGAGTTATTTATAATAATCCCGCTTCGCCCTTATCTGAAACCGTGCGGGCCCAGTCCGCCCTGTCCATTCGCTCCGGCCATCCTCGGTTATATCTTAACGTCGATAATTTGGACGTTTATCGCCAAAAAATGGCTACTCACCCAAGCTGGAATAAATGTAAGGCGGCGGCTGACAATGGAACTGATCCGGTAGCCGCGGCTTTCGTTTATCAAATGACGCAGGATGCCGCCTATGCCCGTAGCGCCATTAACGGCGTATTAACCGGCAATAAAATTACGCAAGTCCGAGGGCTTTCTTTGGTTTACGATTGGACATACGACCAATTGACAGGGGAAGAAAAGAACGCGTTTATCGCCTTGATCAAATCCAAGTTGCAAGCCGGACCGCCGGCTGATGTCAATTCCTACCAACAGGTGATGCATTCAGAAGAATGGGCTGATGCGCCCTTGACCAGCGCGCTTTACGACGAGGAGTGGTTTGGTTGGATCGCGCTGGCCCATGACGATCCAGCTGCCGAGTCCAATTTTATTAAAATCTGGGAGAATGGCGAGTTAACCGATCCCAATAATCTGTTGGAATATTTTGGGGACGGCGCTTGGCCGGAAGGATCTTATTGGATTTATCGTTCGAAATATTCTTGGATAATTGATCGTTATTTACTGTTGCGCTCCGCTACGGGAGCCGAGTACGCCAAGGATTTCCTAAAAAACATCGGCTACTTCGTGATTTATCAGAGCGATACGAACAATAAGTCCGTTTGGAATGTTGTCGGCGACTCCTCTTATCAGCAGGCCAATGTCTGGATGCTGCAGAGAAATATGCTTTACTCTACTTTTTATGCGAAAAATCCGTATTTTAATTGGTATTTGCATAATGTCGCCGATTACCAGCCTAATCCTAACGGTACCTGGAAGAGCTTGGAGTCTTGGGATCGGCTTAGTATTTCCGGAATTGAAGAAATACTGTTTTTCGATCCGGCACTGGCGGAGCGGTCAGTGACGGAACTGCCTTTGACCAGATTTTTTCCGTCCCTGGGACTTATGATTTCTCGCACCGGGTGGGGTGCTTCCTCCACTCTTTTTTCCTATAAAGCCAGTGATTTTTACGATACTCATGTGCACGCCGATGCCGGCAGTTTTATATTTTATAAAGGCGGCTACGCCCTGTCTCCAGATTCTGGATCTTATAGTTTTTTCGGTAACGACCATTACCGCGGCTGGTTTTTGCGTACTGTGGCCCATAACAGCATTCTAATTCAGGATCCGAGCGAAGAGATAAAATATTTTGCTTTTAGTTATGATCCGAATGTCGTCAAGGATGGCAGTCAGCCCTTCCCGGGTGTGAGAATCAGAAATTATGCCGGTTTCATGAATTATTATCAGTACGCCAATATCGCCGATTTTCGGGCGGTGGAAACGGGATCGGATTTTTCCTATTTTTCTTCAAATATCACCGGGGCTTATAATGATACTTACAGTAAGCATGCCAAGGCGGACGCGGTTAAGCGCGATGGCGTGTTTTTCAGTGACGGGTACACTCTATTTTTCGACAAAGCGCAGGCCAAGAATGCTAATTTTCAAAAGAAATGGCTGCTGCACTTGGAAGGAGAGCCGGTTTTTGCCGAAGCCCCAGATTATCAGGAGGTGCCGGGCCATATTGAAACTTACACCGCCGGCGCCGTCATTGAAAGCTCGCATCCTTTAAGCGGCCAAAAGCTTTATTTAAAAAATCTTTTGCCGGCGGGGGCGCAGATAAAAAAAATCGGCGGTCGACGGGAAAACGTGCCGGTTTCCGCACTTAAGCAGGGGGATTTTACCGGATCAGTCAATCCTATGTCCGCCATATTTTTGGATTATTGGAATGATCAGGCTACCACTCCCCGCTATGAAAGAGGCATTTACATCATTAAGCGTTGGGGCGGTAACGCCACCTACACCATCAATATCTCCACTAGCACCTTGCAATTCCAGAGTTCGGACGGCAAGAGCGTCAATATCGATTTAACAATTAACGATACTCTGGAAAAAGCGGTTGCCGCGTTTACCGCTCAGATGGCTTCCGGCGACTGGTATGCGCAAACGGTTTCCGGATACGAATTCTGGAACGAAGGGAAAAATTATCCTTTAGAGCCGGGAACGGATGAAACTGCTTACAAAAAAGCCTTAGCCAGCCAGATTTCCGCGGGCAAATGGCGACTAGAAGTTTCCCCGGCCTCTGCCTCCGCTTTGGATTATTTTTTGAATGTAATTTATATCCCCAATGATGCCGCGACCATGCCTGACGCCTCCCTGATCGAGGTTCCGGGTAAAATGTACGGGGCACTAATTAAGGATCTGACGGAAAACAAGGTAGTGCTTTTCAATTCCGCCGTAAGCGGAGCGGCTGTTTCTGGAGATATTACCTATTCCGTTTCCATCTCAGCCGCCACCCGCCATCTGCTGTTCGGGCTGCAGCCGGATTCGCTTTATGCGGTCAGTATGGACGGCGGTCAAATTAAACAGATTAAAACTAGCAGCGCCGGGACGATTAAATTCAACAGCGACTCGTCTTTTGGCAGTCATAATTTTCTGGTATCCCCGGTATCCGGCCTAATCGGCGTTTATCCGGCTGAACCTTCCGGCGTTTTTGCCGAAACCGTCACTGGCCCCAATCGGGTAACGGTTTTTTGGAAGAAGAGTGGTGACGACGGAGCAGGAGACAATGACATATCAGGCTACAATATTTATCGCTCCCAGTTTCAGAATGGCAGCTATCAACTGATCGGATCGGCCGCCGCTGGAGCAATTTCATTTTCTGACGCTTCGCCTTATGACAATTCCAATTTTTACAAGGTATCCGCGGTTGACATGGACGGCAATGAAAGCTCTTTGGATTATCAGGCTGGGTATCCGGTTTACTTTAACGGGCCTTCTGTCGTTCCGCCAGCCATGTCCATCACTTCCGCCGCCGACAAAACCGAAGTTTTTCCCGGAGATGAAATCACTTATACTTTGACTTATGAGAATACCGGATCGGTATCGGCACGTAACGTCGTTATTAGCGATGCTATTCCGGCCGGCACTGATTACGTTGCTGGTTCGGCCACTGGTGGCGCTGTTTATAATGCATCTTTGGGGTCGTTAACTTGGGTGATAGCCGAGACGGTACCTGGCGAGAGGGGCGCTTTGACATTTAAGGTGAAAGCGCAATAATTATGAAAATGAATTTTTTTTGTCGATTTTTAGCCTCGGCCTTTTTAGTATTTATTCCCGCCGCGGCACGTGCCGCGGCGCTTTCCGTCTCTCCCGCCTCCGGCAGTTATTATGTCGGAGACACTATTATCGTTCAGATTATGCTTGACACCCAAGGTTCCAGCACCGACGGCGTGGATTTGCATTATTTGAATTTCACTGCCGGGAAGCTGGAAGCTGAAGATAGTGACGGAGGCATGGCCGGAGTTCAAATCGCGCCAGGGATTTTGTATGTTAATATGCCCATGAATTCCGTTGACAACATGACTGGGAAAATCGACTTCTCCCAAACTTCCTCCGGCGGATCCAGCTATTCCGGGTCCGGAGTAGTGGCCACAATAAGTTTTAAAGCCTTAAGCGCTGGAACGGCTACTATTTCTCCCGACTTTATTCTGGGAATGAGCAATGAATCTAATGTTGCTTCTCGGGGCAGTGATATTTTAACTTCGTTTTCCGGAGCTTCCTATGTGATAACTGATCCACATCCGAGTTCGAGTGGTGGTTCCGGTAGCGGTGGCAGTGGAGGAAATAATGGCGGGGGTGGTTCTGGCGGCAGCAATAGTGGCTCAGGTTTTTTAGGGGTAAGCACATCCTCGGTTGATAATATTGTGCCCGTAACCGGCGAAGCGCTCGCTGAAGGTTTTGGTATGGTTGGTGGCAAGATAACTTTCGGATCTTTTTCTGGGCCAGCGGTAACCGAGGTAGCGATAATGCTGGACAATGCCAAAAACAGGATTTTAAGCGCCGCCGACGGCAGTTTCAGTTTTAGCAAGGTTCTTCCGGGAAAACATAAAATAGTCGTCGGTAAAGTTGGCTATCGCGGTTACGCCAAGGAAGTAATGGTGGCAACCGGCAAAACCGTTGTCGCCGATATTTATATTACTAAAAATCCTGGCGGCATTTATGCGGGCGATATAATAAAAATCGCTGACAGCCCGGCGGTTTATTATGTTGGTTTAAACGGCAAACGGTATGTTTTTCCTAACGCGAAGTGTTATCGGACCTGGTATGATAATTTTGACGGGGTAAAAACGGTCAGTGTGAACGAGATATCCGCTTACGCTATCGGCGGCAACATCACCTATCGACCAGGCACCCGACTCGTAAAAATTACCACCGCCCCCAAAGTTTACGCTCTGGGTCCGGGCGGGGTTTTGCACTGGATTAAAACCGAGGAAGTCGCCCGCGCTTTATACGGCAACGATTGGAATCGCAAGATAGACAATATTTCCGATACTTTTTTTGATTATACGGAAGGGGGACCAATCGAGAGCAATATTTATCCGGACGGCGCTTTATTCAAATATAAGAAAAAAAACAATGTTTACTTGGTTGAGGGCGGAAAAAAAAGATTGATTAAAAACAGCCAAGTCTTGCGGGCAAATCGTTTTTTTGAGAGTTATATATCAGAGGCGGATTCGGTGGTTGTTCATAAAGATGGATTACCTTTGGAAACTGTCGAAAATAAATGGGTTTATTTTGACGGTTTTTAAAATTTGAAAAAATGCTAATCTGAAGCGGAGTAGCTATCGGTTACGAAAACTCTTTTTTAGAAAAGCAAGGTGGAAAGTTATAAAAAATATGAGCGCTAAAATTACCAACATCGCCAAAAATACTTCTTATTTCACCCTTGCCCTGATTCTGCAAAAAATTATCTCCTTTACCTATTTTACCCTGATCGCCCGCGCTCTCGGGCCGGAGGATCTCGGCCGGTATTATTTCGCTGTTTCTTTCACCTCTATTTTTGCTATTTTTATCGACCTGGGAATGGCCAACGTGCTGACGCGCGAATCAGCCAAGGATAATTCGCGGGCCGGCGATTATTTTGCCAATATTTTCGCCTTAAAAATTCCGTTGGCCGTTTTGTCGCTTGTTATCGTTATGGCGCTTGTCCATTTTCTCGGCTACCCTGTGTTGACGCGCGAGCTTGTTTATATCTCGTCCATTTCCATGATTCTTGATTCGTTCACGCTGGTTTTTTTCGCCGTTATCCGCGGCTCTCATAATTTTCTTTACGAAAGCATTTCTTCGGTCGTCTTTCAGTTGGTGGTTTTGGCGAGCGGCACGGCGATTCTGCACTACGGCTTGGGGCTGCGCTGGCTGATCGGCGCCCTGGCTTTGGCCAGCCTGGTTAATTGCCTTTACGCGCTTATTTTATTGAAAAGGAAATTTCGAATCCGGATCGTGCCGAGATTCGACCGCGAGCTGGCCATGAAGCTGATCGCCATTACGGCGCCCTTCGCTCTGGCCGCCATCTTCAATCGCGTCTACGTTTATTCCGATTCCGTGCTTCTTTCCCACTTGGCCGGAGACCGCTACGTCGGCTTGTATCAGGTGTCGTTCAAGATTATTTTTGCCATCCAATTTTTGCCCATGGCTTTCACGGCCACGCTTTACCCGGCCATGAGCAGTTATTGGCAAAATAACCGTGAACAGCTTTCGATCACTTTCGAGCGGGCCATGAATTATCTTATCATTATTTCGCTGCCGATCGCCATCGGCACGATTGCCTTGGCGGACAAGATTATTTTTATTTTCAAATCCGGTTATGCGGACGCGGTCCTGCCCCTGCGGATCGCCATGGTTGCCCTGCCCTTTATCTTCGTTGGCTTTCCGATCGGCTCGCTTCTCAACGCCTGCGATCGCCAGAAAAAAAACACAGCCAACGTCGGCCTGGCCACCCTGACGAGCGTCTTATTGAATTTTTTCTTGATCCCGAAATTCCAGGCGGCCGGAGCGAGCGCAACCGTGCTTCTGACCAATATCCTCATGTTCGTTTTGGGCATGCGCCTCGTGCCCGGCATCATCAAACTCCGCGCCGGGAAAATCGGCCGGACATTCGGTTTGTCGCTTTTGGGCGGCGCCGTAATGGGCATGCTGTCATGCTATCTCAAAGATTACCTGAATATTTTTGCCGTGGTCGCTGTTTCGGCCGGTGTTTATTTTCTTTTTCTTTTTGTTTTGCGGGTTTTTCGGAAGGATGATGTCTTAGGTGTGTATCAGTCTTTTCGGAGGAAGGAAGCCGCATAAAGGTTAATATTTTTTCATGAAAATACTTTTATTCACGCTTGAGTATCCGCCGTTTTTTGGCGGCGTGGCCAATGTTTACGGCAATCTGGCCAAATATTGGCCGGCCGATTCCGGGGATGAAATCTTTATTTTAGACAACCGTGAAGGCAGGCTGATTCACGGCCGGTGGCCGGTTTTAAAATGGCTGCCAGCCGTCTGGCATCTCATGCGGGAAATCCGGGCGAAAGAAATCGACCTGGTCATGGTCGGCCAGATCTTGCCCCTCGGGACGGCTGCGCTAGCCGCTTCGTTTTTCCTAAAAATCCCTTATGTCGTCTTTTTGCACGGCATGGATTTTGATTTCGCCTTGAAGACGAAAAGAAAAAGATGCTTGGCGGAAAAAATTCTCCGGAAAGCGAAAAAAATAATCTGCTTCAATAGCTATGTCCGAAAATTGCTTTTGGAATCGGGGCTTGAAGCCGGCGATCTGGCGGCCAAATCGGCGGTTGTCAGTCCTGGCATCGAAACCGAAGACAGCCAGCGCGGAGTGGCGGCGGATCTGCTCGCCGGTTTGCGCGGCCGGCACGGACTCGTCGGCCGGCCGCTCCTTTTTAGTGTCGGCCGCCTGGTGAAGCGCAAAGGGTTTGACCGGGTAATCGAGGCTATGCCGCAAATCGCCGAGAGAATTCCCAGGATTGTCTATGCGATCGCCGGCGCCGGGCCGGACGAAGATTGTCTCAAGGAAAAAATTAGCGTTTTGCCGGTGGAAATTCAGGCGCGCGTCAGGCTTGTTGGCAAGGTTTCCGACGAGGAGAAATGGGCCTGGTTGGAATTGTGCGATGTATTCATTATGCCATCGCGGAATATTGGCGGGGATTATGACGGTTTTGGCGTTGTCTATCTTGAGGCTAATATTAAAGGTAAGCCGGTCATCGCCGGCGAGAGCGGCGGCGTCGGCGACGCGGTTGAAGACGGTGTGAACGGCCTTTTGGCCAACCCGGAAGAGGTTGCGGACATCGCGGAAAAAGTAGTAAGATTATTTCAGGATGAATTCTTGCGAAAACGGCTCGGCGAAGAGGGAAAAAAGCGGGCGCTTAAGTCTTTTGGCTGGCCGGGGCAAGCTAAAAAAATTAAAAACAAGATAAGCCTATGATTTCCATCATTATTCCAGTCTGGAATCAGGCCGGCAAGATCGGCCAATGCCTTGATTCAATTCTGGCGCAGACGCGCAAAGATTACGAAGTAATTGTCGTCAATGACGGTTCGACCGATAATATTCGGAGCGTTTTAGAAAGCTACAGTCCGAAATTCGAAATGGCTAACAAGAAGCTCTTGGTCATACACCAGGAAAATGCCGGCTCCAACGCCGCCCGAAATCGCGGCGCGGAAGAAGCCTGGGGCGATCTTCTTATTTTTTGCGATGCCGACGTGGTTATGAAGCCGAAGATGCTCGAGCTCATGAAGGATGAACTTGATTATAGCGAGGAAGCCAGTTTTGCCTACTGTTCTTTTTATTGGGGTCGGAAACTATTCCGTCTCTGGCCGTATAACCGGGAAAGACTCAAGGAAATGCCCTGCATCCACACCACTTCGCTCATCCGGAAATGCGATTTCCCTGGTTTTGACGTTAAGGTAAAGAGATTGCAGGATTGGGATCTTTGGCTGACCATGATGGAGCGCGGCCTTGAAGGCGTTTGGATCGACAAGCCGCTATTCAAAGTCATTGACACGCGGGCAACGATGTCCAGCTGGCTGCCATCGTTCGTCTATAAGTTATTTCCCTTTTTGCCGGCGGTGAAAAAATACAAGCAGTCAATCGCCGCCATCAGAGCCAAGCATGGTCTTGTGTAATTCCAGCGCTTCAAGCTGACTTGAATAAAAATCGACTCGAATAAAACTTAAATTGAATAAAAATAAGCTTTGTAGTATAATGTTTATGGAAACGCGGCTGACGCGTTTCTCTCGATTTTATGGAAATTCCAGACTATATTGGAAAAATCATCGGCCAGTTGGAAACCGGCGGCTTCCAGGCGTTTGTCGTCGGCGGTTCGGTGCGCGATTTGCTTACAAAAAAAATTCCGAAGGACTGGGATATCACGACCGACGCGCGGCCGGACGATATTATGCGGCTTTTGCCTGAAGGCCGATACGAAAATGTTTTCGGCACCGTGATCGTGCCGGTGAAGAATGCCGCCGGCGAAACCGAACATGTCATCGAAGTGACCACCTTCCGGAGCGAGCAGAGTTATTCCGATCGCCGCCATCCGGACGAAATTCGATTCGAGGATGAGCTCGACAAGGACTTGGAGCGGCGGGATTTCACAATTAACGCCATGGCCTTATCATCCTCCCATTCCACCCTTCCGGGCGGGAGAGGAGAGGAAAAAGATGGGGAAAAGATAATCGATTTGTTCGGCGGCCGGAAAGACCTGAAGGAAAAAATCATCCGGGCGGTCGGGGAGCCGGCGGACCGGTTCCGGGAAGACGCCTTGCGGATGATGCGCGCCATCCGCTTCATGTGCCAGCTGGGGTTCGCGATCGAGCCAAAGACGGAAAGGGGCATAACCAAGATGGCCGGCGGCCTGAAATTCATCGCCAACGAAAGGATCCGAGACGAACTTGTCAAAATTCTCGATACCCCTTATGCTTATGAGGGGGTCATGAAGCTTTATGAGCTGAAGCTTCTCCAGTACATCGTGCCGGAGCTGGAAAGGGGTATTGGCATCAATCAGAACAAGCATCACATTCACACCGTCTTCAAGCATTCCGTCCTGTCTTTAAAATATTGCCCGTCTCGTGATTGGCGGGTAAAACTGGCGGCGCTTTTCCACGACATCGCCAAGCCGCAGACCAAGCGGATGGTCGGCGGCGACGCCACTTTTTATAATCATGATTTGGTCGGCGCGAAAATTACCAAAAAAATTTTAGAGCGCTTGCGTTTTTCGCGGGAGGATGCGGATAGGATTGCCAATCTGGTGCGCAACCACATGTTTTATTACGACGTCGGCCAGGTGACCGAGAGCTCGGTGCGGCGGCTGATCGCCAAGGTCGGGCGGGAGAATCTGAAGGATCTGATCGATCTCCGGATCGCCGACCGTCTCGGTTCGGGCGTCCCTAAGGCCAAGCCGTACAAGTTGCGGCATCTGGAGTACATGATGGAAAAAGTCCAGAAGGATCCAGTTTCCGCGAAGATGCTTAAAATCAACGGAAGTGATATTATGGATTTATTAACGATCGAACCGGGTCCGAAGATCGGCGCCATCCTGGACGTTCTCCTTTCCGAGGTTATCGATGATCCGGGATTGAACACGGCGGCGTATCTCAAAAAGCGCGCCGCCGAACTTAACGAGCTTAATCTGAACGAACTTAGAGCAAGGGCGCGGGAGAAGATCGAAGACAAGAAGATGGAAGACGACGAGGAGCTAAAAAAGGGTTTTTGGGTGAAGTAAATAATTAACGATTAACAATTCCAGGTATGAGTAAAACAATTTTATTGCTGTGGGTTTTGCTTTTAATTGTCGCCGGCTGTTCGCTCGGTTCCGGGCGAGAGGCCAGGCTGGATAAGAGATCATCCGGGCTTGGAGGGAATTATAACGAAGCGGGTGATATTGATAAGATTAATTCAATAAATAGCGGCGCCGTAGAGCAAATGGAGCCGGCAGACAAAAAAATGGAAAATCAAAAAAAGGAAGATCAAGGCGAATCAAATGCCACCTTGGAAGATTTGGCCAGGGAATATTCGGGTGCGGTTTTGAAGACCAATTTCGGCGATATCAAAATAAAATTCTATGCCGCCGAATCGCCGGTGACTGTCAATAATTTTCTCAATCTGGCAAAAAAAGGCTTTTACGACGGCACGAAGTTCCATCGGGTGATCAAGGATTTCATGATCCAGGGCGGCGATCCGAATTCGAAAGATGACGACTGGTCGAACGACGGGCTGGGCGGTCCGGGCTATAAATTCCAGGATGAGTTCAATAACCACAAGCTCGTGCGCGGTTCCCTGGCCATGGCTAATGCCGGCCCGAATACGAACGGCTCACAGTTTTTTATCGTGACCGTGGCGGCCACGCCCTGGCTTGACGGCCGGCACACCAATTTCGGCGAAGTGGCCGAGGGGCTGGATGTGGTCGACAAGATCGAGCAAGTGAATGTCAATGAGAACGACCATCCGACCGAAGATGTGATTGTGAAGAGCGTCGAATTGTTAAAATAAACGCATTGTCAATTGCCGGTTTGGCGACCAAGCTGGCAATTTCGGGCTTATAGTAAAACGGTATTACACAGCATTCGCATTGCTGGAGTCCGGGTTCGATTCCCGGTAAGTCCACCATCGTTATGCCGAAAAAATTTCAGAGAAAAATCGAGAATTTTCGTTGTGAAAAGTGCGGACGGGAAGTGAAGGGCAACGGCTATACCAATCACTGTCCGGTCTGCCTTTATTCAAAGCACGTCGACAAGAATCCCGGTGATCGCGCTTCCGCTTGTGGTGGCTTAATGAAGCCGGTCCGGCTGGAGATGGAAAAAGGGGAGTATGTGATCACGCATGCCTGCGTCCGTTGCGGCCATGAGAAAAGAAACCGGCAGGCGGAAGATGACAGTTTCTCGGAGTTGATAAAAATCGGCAAAGCCGATAAGATAAGTTAAAATGGTTCAAGCAAGCATTTGCGGGGTATAGTATATCGGTCGTACGCGCCCTTCGGGTGGGTGTAGGCTGGGTTCAATTCCCAGTACCCCGACCAGTCTAACTTTCCGATTTTTAGCGTTTTTGGCGTGCTCGCTCGCTTCGGCTTCGCCGTCGCGATACTCGCAACTTTGCCGATATTTGGAATCGTTTAATCATAATCCGCGCTTTCGGCTTTGCGGCTGTCGGCGCGGAGGCAAAATTTATGACCTCAACAATGATCATCCTGATCGTGATTGCCGCCGTCATCCTGGCGGTCATCGGTATGTACAATTCCCTCGTCCGCCTGAGAAACCGGGTTGAGGAGGCCTGGGCGGATATCGACGTCCAGCTGAAAAGGCGGTTTGACCTGATTCCGAACTTGGTTGAGACCGTCAAAGGCTATGCCGCGCACGAAAGCGCGACTTTGGAAAACGTGATCAAGGCCAGAAATGAAGCCATGACCGCCATGGCCGGCGGCGACCTTAAGAAAACCGCTGAAACGGAAAACATGCTTTCCGGCGCCCTGAAATCGCTCTTTGCCCTGTCGGAAAATTATCCGGATTTGAAAGCCAACCAGAACTTCCTCGAACTCCAGCGCGAGCTCGTCGACACTGAGGACAAGATCCAGGCCGCGCGCCGCTTCTACAACGCCAACGTCCGCGACTTCAACACCAAGCTCGAAGTCTTTCCGACCAACCTCATGGCCGGCATGTTCGGCTTTGCCAAGCGCGAATTTTTCGAAATCGAAAACGCGGCGGAGAAGGAAAATGTGCAGGTGAAGTTTTAATCTATGACCCTCTACGCCCAAGCCGATTCCAATCGCATAAAAACTTGGCTGTTCATGTCCGGGTTTTTCGTCTTTATTGTTTTGGTCGGCTACGTTTTCAGCTACGCCATGAACGAGCGGGGGATACTTTATTTCGCCGTGGCTTTCAGCATCATCACTTCTTTTTTAAGCTATTGGTTTTCCGACAAGATGGTCCTGGCCATGTCGGACGCGCGCGCGATCGACCACGATTCTAACCGCGAACTCTATCATCTGGTGGAGAATTTATGCATCGCCGCCGGGTTGCCGGTGCCGAAAATCTATATCATCAATGACACGGCGCCGAACGCTTTCGCCACCGGCCGCGATCCAGAGCACGCCGTCGTCGCCGTTACGGTCGGCCTTCTGGAAAAACTGGACAAGGCGGAGCTCGAAGGCGTCCTTGCTCATGAGCTTTCCCATATCGGCAACCGCGACATGCTTCTCGCCACCTTGGTTTCGATCATGGTTGGCGTTATCGTCCTTTTGGCCGACTGGTTCCGGCATTGGTCTTTTTTCGGGATGCGCAAGAGTGATGATCGCGATCGTGATCCGAGAATCGTTGCCGCCATTACCATTGCCGCGATTATCCTGTCCATCCTGGCGCCGCTTTTCGCCACCTTGATGCAGCTGGCCATTTCGCGTAAGCGGGAATTCCTGGCCGACGCTTCCGGCGCGCTTCTCACGCGCCACCCGGAAGGCTTGGCCCGCGCCTTGGAAAAAATTTCCCGCGACCAGGAGCCGCTCGAAGTCGCCAACCGCGCCACCGCCCATCTCTATATCGCCACGCCCTTCAAGGAATTCGAAGGCAAGAAACTCGGCTTTTTCACCAAGCTCTTCATGACCCATCCGCCGATCAAAGAGCGCGTCGCGGCGCTTCGGGGACTGAAGATTTAAAATCAATTTTATTAAGAATTATTTTACTTATGCCGAAAAAAATCGACTACAAAAATCTTGAAAAAAAATTAGCCGCTCGGAAAAAATCCGCCTGGGAAATCTGGGATGAGAAGACCAAAGCCGAGGCGTTTAAATTCGCCGAAGGCTATAAGAAATTTATCAATGCCGCTAAGACGGAGCGGGAAACGGCGGCTGCTGGCGTAAAAATGGCCGAAGCGGCCGGGTTTAAGGAGATAAGCAAAGCAAAAACCTTGAAAGCGGGCGACAAGGTTTATGCCGTAAACCGCGGCAAAACCTTGCTTCTCGCGCGGATCGGCAAAAAGGGCTTGGAGAACGGCCTAAAGCTTCTCATGTCCCACATCGATTCGCCCCACCTTGACTTAAAAATCTCGCCGCTTTACGAAGACGAAAAGCTGGCTTTTTTCAAAACCCATTATTACGGCGGCATCAAGAAATACCAGTGGCCGACCATCGCCTTGGCCTTGCACGGCACGGTTTACCTGAAAGACGGGAAAAAGAAAGAGGTCGTCATCGGCGAAAAGGAAAGCGATCCGGTATTCATGATCACTGACCTCCTGCCGCATCTTGACCGGCCGGGCGGACCGGGCACTTTGGCCAGGGGCCGGGAAGTGACGGGCGAAGACCTGAACCTGCTTGTCGGCTCTATGCCGGTGAAAGATGAAAAGATCAAGGACCGGGTCAAGCTGGCGGTTTTGGAATATCTCCATAATGAATTCGGCATCGCCGAAGAGGATCTTGCGAGCGCCGAACTCGCGGCCGTACCTTCGGAAAAAGCGCGCGATCTCGGTTTCGACCGCAGTCTCATTTCCGCCTACGGCCATGACGATAAGATTTGCTCCTACGCGGCCCTGGAGAGTATTTTTGATGCCAAATCGGCGGACAAAACCGCGGTTTGCGCCTGGGTGGACCGGGAAGAAATCGGCTCCGAAGGCAACACAGGCGTCCAGTCGACTTTCATCGAGATTTTCATTTCCGATATCTTGAAGCTTTTGAAAGGCAAGGGCAGTATGGACGAAGTTTATCGCGCGCTCTCGAGAGGGCAGGCTATTTCGGCCGACGTTACCGTGGCTGTCGATCCGGACTACAAAGACGTGCACGACTTAAGAAACGCCCATCGCCTCGGCCACGGCCTGGCCATGGAGAAATACACCGGCTCGGGCGGAAAATATAATTCCTCCGAAGCCGCGGGCGAATTCATCGCCGAGCTCAGGACAATCTTCGCCAAGAACAAGAATATCGTCTGCCAGATGAGCGGCGGCCTCGGGAAAATCGACCTGGGCGGCGGCGGCACTATCGCCATGTACATGGCCAACCGCAATATGGACATCGTTGACATGGGCGTCCCGCTTTTCAATATGCACGCCCCCCTGGAAATCGCCTCCAAAGCCGACCTTTACGCCGCCTATTTGGGATATAAAGCGTTTTTGGAAAATTAAGAAAAATATTCAGCCGGAAGCGCCTTGGTTGAAATTTCTTAAATAACGCTTAATGCGAACAGTGAACAAAAGCTGAAAGAGGTCATCCATGCATTAGAGTCACAGGAATGATGCTTTTCTTCTCGTTGCCATTCATGTAAAGTCTAAAATTTCTGAGCCGGATATGCCTTGTCGCGGACGCTGGTTTATTGTAGCTTTCGCCTCTTTTTATTTTGGCCGGGAATTGGTATAATGAGCTTATATGGGCATACTCAATTTTTTCCGCCAGCCTGAAGGCGGCGGCCGATTCGATATCATTACCGTCGGCGGTGCGACCGAGGATATCACTTTGGAAACCAAAGAGGGGATTTTGATTGACAACAAGGATGACGTCCTCCGGCAGAAGCTCCTGGCTTTCGAGTTCGGCGCCAAAATCAAGATCGACCGGTCCAGCGCTTTTTTCGGCGGCGGCGCGGCGAACGCCGCTGTTTGCGCCTCGCGCCTCGGCTTCAGGACGCGCGCGCTCGTCGCCGTCGGCCATGACGAGCGGGGAGAACGGATTATTAGTAATCTCAGGCGCCACGGAGTGGACACTGGCCTCGTGGAAACGAAGCGCGGGAGCGAATCCGGTTTTTCCTTCCTGATCGTCGGCGAGAATAACGAGCATGTTGTTTTTTCCAGCCGGGCGGCTAATTCCGAACTGAATATAAAAAAAGAGCATTTATCCGCTTTGGCCGGAAGCAAATGGATTTACGTCACGTCCCTTTCCGGGAAGTGGAAAGATGATTTGAATCGGATTTTTTCGGTTAAAGGAGTCAAATTCGCCTGGGATCCTGGCCATATCCAGCTCAATGCCGGTTTTGCCGGATTGGGCAAATATCTCAAGCGGACGGATGTTTTAAAGGTGAATCGGGACGAAGCCATCGAACTGGTCGTTTCGCATAAGGCATATAAGAAGCGCGGCCGGAAATTCCTGAATGACGTCAAGAATTTATTGAAAGTTTTGAAACTTTGGGTGCCGGGCATCGTGGTCGTCACCAACGGCAAATACGGCGCCTCCGCCTTTGACGGTCGGGAGTTTTATCACCAGCCGATCCTGAAAGAGCGGAAGCGAGTCGACACGACCGGCGTCGGCGACGCTTTCGGCGCCACTTTCGTCTGCGGCCTGGAGCTTTACCGCGGCGATATTAAAAAAGCCATGCATCTGGCGGCGCGCAATACGGCTTCGGTTATCGCTATTCCCGGAGCGCAGAACGGCTTGTTAATCGAAAAAGACATATGAAATTGGAAAATTTTTTCAACCCGCGTTCGATCGCCGTCATCGGCGCTTCAAACGACCGGACCAAGATCGGCAATCAGATTATTTTAAATATCAAGGCTAACGGCTATGCCGGCGGCATTTTTCCGATTAATCTGAAAGATGAAACGGTCGAGGGTTTTCCTGCCTCGAAAAGCGTCGGCGCGGTCGGACAGGCGGTCGATTTGGCTGTCATCGCCATTCCGTCGGATTTCGTCATGGGCGCCGTCGAAGAATGCGCCGCTCACGGCGTTAAGAATATCATTATTATTTCCGCCGGTTTTTCCGAGGCCGGTCAGGATGGCCGGAGGCGGGAAGAGGATCTCGCGCGCCTGGCCGCCAAACATAGTTTGAATATTCTCGGGCCGAATTGTCTCGGCATCATCAATACCGGCGCCGGCCTCAATGCCACTTTCGCCCGTTCGAAAAATAAAAGCGGCCAGATCGCCTTCATCTCGCAATCAGGCGCCATCTGTTCGGCCGCGCTCGACTGGGCGCAGGACAAAGACGTCGGTTTTTCGAAATTCGTCAGCCTCGGCAATAAGTCGGTCCTCGATGAAAATGATTTTTTTGATTTTCTGGCTGATGACCCGGAAACCAGGCTGGTCATCGCTTACCTGGAAGAGATCGCCGACGGCGAAAGGTTTATGGCCAGCTTGTCGCGCTTGGCTTTAAAAAAGCCGGTGGCCGTGCTCAAGGCCGGCCAGACCGAAGCCGGGGCCAAAGCCGCCTTGTCCCACACCGGCAGCCTGGCCGGGTCGTACGCGGCTGTCGCCTCCGCCCTGGAAAGAGCCGGGGCGATCATCCTCGATTCGCTTGAAGAGATGTTCGATCTGGTCCTATTCCATGAACGGAGATTCAAAATCAGGAACGGCGACGTTTATATCATCTCCAACGCCGGCGGACCGCTCGTCATCGCTTCGGACCAGCTGGCGAAAAAACGGCTGCGCCTGGGTGAATTTTCCAAAAGCGTTGCCGCCGGCCTGGGGAGAGATCTGCCGCCGCTCGTCCGGCCGGCCAATCCGCTCGATATCATCGGCGACGCCCAAGCTGGCCGCTACGAGATCGCGCTCGAAGCGATCATGAAAGACGAGGCCGTGTCGAACGTCCTTGTTCTCCTGACGCCGCAGACGGCGACCGAGATTGAAAAAACCGCCAAGATCATCGCCGCTTTCGGCGAGAAATATCCGGACAAGCTGATCGGCGCCAGTTTTATCGGCGGCGAATCGCTCCGCGAAGCCCGGCAGATCCTTAACCGGAGCGATATCATCAACTTTGATTTTCCGGATCGCTTCATTAATATTTTGGAAAAACTTATAAAGAATTGCGCCGCGCGGCAGAAACTCAAGGCTTATGCGCCGGCCAAAGCCAAAAAAAGGCCGGCGGCCGCGGCCGAGTCCGGACGCGCGCCGATGGATTATCTCGAATCATTCAAGCTTTTAAAAAAGGCCGGTATCGCCATTGTGCCGCCGGCGAGAATCGATTCTGACGCCGCTTTGGCCAAGATAAAATATCCGGCCGTTTTGAAAGCGGTTGGCCAAAACCTTATTCATAAATCAGACCGGAAGGCGATCGTTCTGGATTTGAAAAACAGGGCCGAAGCTGCCAAGGCCAGGCGCGGCTTGGCCAAGCTCCTGGCCGGCGAGGGCAATTACGCCGTCGCCCAGCCGATGATCCGGGCGGAGCGCGTCGAAATCATCCTCGGCATCAAGCGCGATCCGAGCTTCGGGCCGGTGATGATGGTCGGCCTGGGCGGAATCTACGCGGAAGTCTTCCGGGATTTCCAGGTCCAAGCCGGCCGCATCGACAAAAATACGGCTCTGGCCATGATCCGCCAGCTGAAAATTTTCCCGATCCTCGCCGGCGCGCGCGGCCAGGCCGGCTATGACATCGGCGCCTTGGCCGAAACCATCGTCAAGCTCGATGCGCTGGCTCGCGGCCGGGAAGATATTATGGAAATGGATATCAATCCTTTCTTTCTTTATAAAAAAGGCGGCGCGGCCGCGGACGCGCGGATGATTATCAATTCATAGATCAAGATTGGCCAGCGGACGGTTTGGTTTTGATTATTGCCTCTCTTATTTTCAAAGATGATTAAAAAAATAATTTCCGGACAAATCAATAGCATCACCATGGCCGCGGGAATCGTGGCTTTTTCTTCGCTGGCCTCGCGGCTTCTGGGAATTTTTCGGGACAGGATCCTGGCGGGCGAATTCGGCGCCGGCGCCACGCTCGACGTCTATTACGCCGCTTTCCGCATCCCGGACTTCATTTATAACCTCCTGATTTTAGGCGCGCTTTCGGCCGGATTCATTCCGGTTTTTACGGCTTTGTGGAAAAAGGGAAACGCAGAAAATTTTTCTAACCCCTCTTTGCCAAGGGGGATTGATGAGGCTTGGTGGTTTGTCAGCAATGTCGTGAATGTGATTGCTTTGTTTCTGATCGCGGTTTCATTGGCCGGTTCGTTTTTTGCGCCGGCGGTTATCCGCTGGATTACGCCTGGGTTTTCGCCGGAGAACCGGGTGCTGACCGTCGAGCTGACGCGCATCATGTTTTTGTCGCCGCTTTTTCTCGGCCTGTCCGGCGTCGTCGGCGGCGTGTTGCAATCGGCCAAAAGATTTTTCATCTATTCGCTCTCGCCGATTTTTTATAACGCCGGCATTATCATTGGCGCTCTTTATTTTACGCCGCTCTTCGGGCCGGCCGGTTTGGCCTGGGGCGTCGTTTTCGGCGCTTTGCTTCATCTTCTCGTGCAGCTGCCGTCCCTTTACGCCCTCGGCTTCAGATATGATTTTGCCGTCAGCTGGCGGGACGCCAATCTGAGGCAGATTGCCCGGCTGATGGTTCCGCGGACCATGAGCCTGGCCACGTCGCAGATCAACCTTCTGGTCATTACCGTCATCGCCTCCACTCTGGCCGAAGGCTCGCTGGCGGTCTTTAATTTTGCCAACAATCTTCAGGCCTTCGCCGTCGGCATCTTCGGCATCTCGTTCGCCATCGCCGCCTTTCCGACACTTTCCGACCACGCCGCCGACACAAAAAAACTGATCGGCACTTTTTCCAGGACGGCGCGCCAGATCCTCTTTTTTATCATCCCGTCGAGCGTCATTCTCTACGGCCTGCGCGCCCAGATAGTCAGGGTGGTGCTCGGAGCCGGAAAATTCGATTGGCCGGCGACTTTGCTGACCATGGAAGTCCTCTCGTTTTTTTCCCTGTCGCTTTTTGCCCAGGCCGTCATCCCGCTTCTTACCCGCGTTTATTACGCCCGCCACGATTCGAGGCGGCCGTTTTTCATCGGCCTCGCCTCCGACGGCCTGAACGTAGTCTTGTCGCTTGTGCTAGCCGGCCGGCTGGGGGTGGGCGGCCTGGCCCTGGCTTTTTCCATTTCCAATATCGCCTATCTTCTGATCCTTTGGGCAGTGCTCAGGCAGAAGATCGGCCGCCTGGACGAACCAAAGATACTCCTCGCCGTCGGTAAATCTGTTTTGGCCGCTTTCGCCGCCGCCGGCATCATCCAGGCGATGAAAAAATTTATCTGGCCGCTCATCGACATGGCGACGTTTGCCGGCGTCCTCACCCAAGGTTTGTCTGCCGGACTGGCCGGCATCGCCGCCTACCTCTTCGTTTCCTACGTTCTCCAAAGCGAAGAGTTTTTCTATTTTGCCGATGGCCTGAAGCGGCGCATGCAATGGCGCAAAGTCGAAACCGGCGACTCGGGAGAGGCAAGGGGGATTTGAGATTCAAAAGTCAAGAGAGATTGGAGCGGCTTGTCATTTATTGAACTTTACAGCCTCTTCTGCTAAGCTTATCCCATGAATAAGCCGGACAAAAATTCGCCTTTGGCCGATCGGATGAGGCCGGAAATCATTGGGGAAATCGTGGGGCAGGAGGAGATTATCGGGGAGGGAAAGCTTCTTAGGCTGGCGATCGAGGCGGACAATCTGCCCTCGCTCATTTTTTGGGGGCCGCCGGGATCGGGAAAGACTACGCTGGCGCGCGTGATCGCCAATTTGACCGCTTCCACATTCGTCCAGCTATCCGCCGTCGCGGCCGGCGTGGCTGATTTGAAAAATATCATCAAGAAAGCAGAGGAGGATAAGCGGGCGGGGGCGAGAACCATCCTTTTTATCGACGAGATCCACCGCTGGAACAAGGCTCAGCAGGACGCGCTTTTGCCGCACGTGGAGCGGGGGACGATTATCCTTATCGGCGCGACCACGGAGAATCCGAGCTTTGAAATTCGCGGCGCGCTTTTGTCGCGCTGCCGCGTTTTTGTTTTAAAACAATTAGAGCCGCCTCATATCGAAGAAATTTTAAAGCGGGCGCTTAAGGACAAGGATAGAGGGCTTGGGCGGGAAAAAATAAAAATAGAGGGCGACAGCTTGAAGCTCATGGCCGAGATGTCGAACGGCGACGCCCGCGTAGCCTTGAACGCGCTTGAGTATCTGGCGGGGGATAGAGGGCTGGCTAAGGGGGGAGCTATGATAACTCCTGAAAAAATCAAAGAGGCTTTTCAGAAATCGCATTTGCTTTACGACCAGGATGGCGAAGAACATTACAACATCATCTCCGCCCTGCATAAATCCTTGCGCGGCTCGGACGCGGACGCGGCGCTTTATTGGCTCGCGCGCATGCTCGAGGCCGGCGAAGACCCTTTGTATGTCGCGCGGCGGCTCGTCCGCTTCGCTTCCGAAGATATCGGCCTGGTCAATTCCCGCGCCCTCGAACAGGCCGTGGCCGCCCACCAAGCCTGCCATTTTTTGGGCCTCCCCGAATGCAACGTCATCCTCGCCCAAGCGGTCGTCTATATGGCCAAGTGCAAAAAATCAAACGAGCTTTACGCGGCCTATAACGCCGCCGCCCAAGATGTTAAAAATTTTGGCAACCTCCCCGTCCCGCTCCATATCCGCAACGCCCCGACCAAGCTTATGAAAAATCTGGGCTACGGCAAGGGCTATAAATATTCTCCGGAATATGATTACAAGGAAGAGCAGGAGTATCTGCCGGACAAGCTCAAGGGCAGGAAATATCTTAGGTCTTTGGGCAAATCAATAATTGTCGCAGACCCGAAGGATTTTTCGGCCGAATAGGCAAATTTAGGTTTAAATCACCCAAGGGGCGTACATATAGCTACCGCAAAACAAATTCAGGGATTTTGTAATTGAACTTTTTTTTGCGGTAGCTATGCGTTGGAGGATGAGCTGTTTAAAATTTTGGTTCTTCGGAAAATTTTATGGGTGATTAAATCGGAAAGGCCTTGCATTTTACTCCCTCCTTTTCCGAAGAGGAGGGATGGGGTGGAGTTGAGTCGGCGGCATGATCAAAATAAAACGCGATAATAGGTATCTTGTTGTCTTAAAAAACTCCTCCCTGCACTCCTCTTCGTAAGAGGAGGAAAATAATGGTTGATAATTTTACCCAAAGAATTTTTCAAAGAACCAAAATATTTAAAACGAGTGAATTTGAGTTAGAAAAACCAATGATTAAAAAATTGGCAAAAAATATAAAAAATTTATTGAACAGATTATAACTCATCATAAAGGAATTGCAATTTTCACCAATCATGATATTCTCGGCTCCGCAGGAGACGGAAATCCGGCCGCCAGGCCGGTTATGCTCGCCGCCAGGTCTTTTACCCTCCCCCGATCTTATCAACACCCGATCATTATAATCACTATCTAGGCCGTCGGATACGAACGGCCTGGATTTATTTTACTGAAATTAGCCATAAAAAAATTAAAATGTCTTAATCCTGGCTTAATGCTTCTTGGCTATGATTTTGGTATAATGAAGATATAATGGGCGAAATATTGACTTTTTTTGGTTAATATGGTAGTCTAAGATCAGAATCGCGGCTCTTTAAAATTCAATCGGTTCCAGGCTTTAGGGAATTTATGATTTTCCGCCGAAGGCGGATCTGCCTCTGACGAAATGATTCAGTTGTTATGCTAAGCGTCATTTTTTAAATTCTCTCAAAGCCTGGAACCGAACCTTCCGCATTATTAGCGGGAGGAAAAAATATCACTTGCTCTCTGACAGAAGTCGGAGGGAGAAGGAGGATGAGATGAAAAGAATTTTTGCCGCCATCCTGGCGGCCACGGTCTTTTCCCTCGCCGCTTGCGGCGGGGGAGGGGGAACGACGCCGGTCACGCCGGAGCCTCAGGCTCTGGCCGTGATTTCCACCACCCCGTCCGACGGGGCGGTGGAAGTCGAGCCGACCACGCCAGTCGTGATCCGGTTCGATCGAGCCGTTGACCCCGCGCTTGTTGAGGCGGGGACGACGACCTTGGTCAGCGATGCTGGCCTTGTCGTCAAATCAGCGAGCCTTAAGGCCGTTTCCGGCCGAGAGGCTCGGGTCGCCGGTCTCCCGTCCCTCGAGGGCGGGAAGCGCTACACCCTCCGAGTCAAGGTTGAGGGAATGGTGGAGGAGTACGTTTTTTCCTTTACGACCGTGGCGGAAGAAATTTCCACCACAACCACCACCACGACAACCACGACAACCACGACAACCACGACAACAACCGTTACCACCACCACCATCGCCGACACGACCGCCCCGAAGGTGCTGGGCACCAGCCCGGCCGACGGCGCTGTCGATGTCGATGTGAACACGACGATTTCCGTCACGTTCGACGAGAACGTGAAGCCGGGATCGGTGATCTTCACCGGTCTGGGCTCTGGCTCGGTGAGCGTGTCGGGCAAGACCGCCACCTTCACCCCCTCGGCGCCACTCGCCGACGGCCAGCCGTTCTCGGCCGCTGTCTATGCCTCGGACTATTCTGGCAACCAGGTTTCCAGCCAGTGGAATTTCGCCACGGCGAAGGCGAAGTGGATTATGCCGGAGAACTGGTGGGAAGGCGAGCGAGTGAATACCACTAGCGGAACATTTATTTCGGCTATCGTTTGGAAGGGTAGCGGTCCCAATGGGTCCGACAATTCCATGGCGGCGATAGCAAAAATAGATGTTAGGGGCGTAAAAGTGTGCGAAAGCATGCTGGATACGCCGTATTCGGACGGTATCTCCATTGGGAAAGGAAGGAGTCTCACATTTATTGCGGGTACCGCCTATCTCCTCTGGGGGTCTTATGACGGCACCCGAACCACCATCTACCTCAGCCTCTTCAACTCCTCCTGCGAGGAGACACGGAGGGTGACGGTGTCGGCGGACGACCAAGCCGACGGCGTCGGGACGGACGGTGAGTTCGTCTACGTCGCCCTCGAGGAGGAGACCGTGCAGTACGACCCCTCCGGCGATGAGGTTAGGCGGCTGTCTAACCCCAGCACCCGCGCCATGGACGTGAATGCCAACGGCATTTACGTTGCTGGCGAAAGAGGTGGAATTTATATGAAGGTCATCGTCCGGAAATATAAGAATGACGGAACGATGGCTTGGGAAAGTGTAATATCGTCGGATTGCGATGACTCTCTTATTAATCACATCAAGGTTGTCGGGGGGGTAATAGAAGCCGAGGTGTACGGATCCATAGGTTGTATGAGAGAAAGACACATCGTAGCTCTGGCGGATGAGGACGGCCATATTCTCGACTTCAGGTAGGGACTATAGCCACCACCAAACAGCTCAAGGGCGAACCACTTCGTGGTTTCGCCCTTTTTTCTTTTTTAAGATCATGGTATAGTTATACACAGGCAAGACTATTTTTATTTTTAAACCATTTAATATCAAGAACAACTATGTTTAAGCAAAATCAACACTCCCAAGCCATCCGTCTGGCGATCATGACGGTTGCGGCTGTTTCCGCCGGCATCTTCTCCGCGGTTTTATCCACGGAAGCAGTAAGTAATATGAGCGGAACTGAGATTAAAACTACCGGCAACGGCGAATTCGGCGGGACTTTGACGGTGAAGAATAATGGTTCACCAGTTCAACAAACCGCCCTGATCGTCGAACAAGGCCGGGTGGGGTTTGGGACGAGTATGCCGACGAACGAACTGCATGTCTCTAACAGCGCCTCCGGTCCGATCATAAACCTCCAAGGCGCGAATACCAACTACCGTGGCCTAAAAATTTCCAACACGAACAACTCCGAAAACTGGTTCGTGGGCGCGAATAATTCCAACGTTTTCACCATAAGAACAAACGGCGCTAAGGACGTGTTTACGGCGAATTCCGGCGCGGTTTTTTCTATCGCAACAATTATAGAACCAACCGGAACATGGGAGAATGTCCAATTCAGGTGCGAGGGTGGGATAACGATCGACAGGGCTAATGCCAGGTTTACCTGCAACGACCCGCGGGCGACGGTTTATGAAGGTAACGGGGCATTCCAGCGCGATTTGCTGCTCGTGCCTGACGAGAATAATAACAATACTTTCATAATAGAAAACCATCTCTGTCTGGCATTGGGCGGCAAACAGTACTTTTCGGCTAATACGGCTATGTATGAAGGCATGACTAACATGGCCATTTCCCGATCTCATTTAGATTCAGTGCTTAATGCACGTGACCCCTATTACAACCATCAGACTGCCGCCTACGCTAATTATCTTCTTTCAGTCACCTGCGTTTATTTGTAATAATTTTCATTATGCTCAATCACACTAACAGATTCCTGTTTGCCGCCATCGTTGCCGCCTTTTTCGTCATCGGCATGGCCTTCGGCGCGATCATAACGCAAGACAGTCCCGGCTTTGATTTTCGGCCGAATCCGGATATAAATTCGAACAGTAAAAAAGCGGCCGTTATTCCTACGGGCGATTCGGCCGAAAGAATAGCCTTGGGCGGGAAAATCACGGCCGTAAAAGACGGCGAGCTGCAATTCGTTCCCTTGCCCGATCTCGGCATCCGCGCGGCCCGCGTCGGCGCCGATACGGAAATATTCATACAAGTTCCCAAAAGCGCCGAAGAGCTTGCGGCCGCCACCTCCGCCGATCAGTTCATAGACGGCGGCGGCCAGGTTTTCAGACTGGAAAAAGCCGACGCCTCCCGCCTCGCGGCCGGAATGAATTTCCGCGGCGAAGCCGTCTTCGACCCGGCCGATAAAATTTTAACCGCCACCCGCGTCATCATCGTGCCCGAGGAAGAATCCGCTCCGGCCGATGATTCGAAATCGCCAACGGAAGAAAATAGCTAGGCCCGAGCGTTATAACCCCCAAATCGCCCCCCGGCAGGCGGGGGATCGGATAACGCAGGCGATACAACTTCAATGCAAGCCTATTTCAATAAAAAAACCTTCAGGATTTTTCTGGGCATGTGCCTGGTTGCGGCCGCGTTCAGCCCGGTCTTGATTTTTTTGTTGCGCGCTCCGCAGAAAGAGCCGGGCCGGATGGAAAAAATCAGCGCCGTCAGGACGGCCAGAGCGGCGGCTGGCGACAATATCACCGGCTACGCCTGGAACAACCAGATCGGCTGGATCAGCTTCAATTGCGAGAACGATTCGAGCTGTGGCGTGAATAGTTACGGCGTTAATATCGACTCGAGCGGCGCGGTTTTCGGCTACGCCTGGAGCCCGAACGTCGGCTGGATCAGCTTTAACCGCTGCGGGACGGATGATGATTGCGGCACGCAGGATGGCGATACTGGCGCCCCGCCGGGAAGCCCCTTCCAAAACCCCGGTTCCGACAACCGGATCGCCGAGTTTAATCCCGGCAACAAGGAATTGAAAGGTTGGGCGAAAATATTATCAATGGGCAACGACGGCTGGATAAAAATTCGGAAAGAGGGAAACGACGGCGGGCAAAGCTATGGAGTTTATGTCACTCCCGCCGGCACGGGCGAGTTCGAAGGCTATGCCTGGAATGGCAACGACGACGGCACGGGCATTGGCTGGATCAGCTTCAACTGCGCGAATGAAAGCGGCGGCTGCGCCGGACAGGATTACAAGGTTAAGGCCGAATTGCCGCAGATTAGCAGCGTAACCGTCAACCCGACTTTTAATTTGGAATGTTCGCAATTGACGGTGAGTTGGGATGCGTCAAAAGCGAACAGCTTCGATGTATACCGGTCATCTTTGTCCGGGTTCGCGCCGAACAACGGCAATAAGCTGACGAGCGCGCCGCTCGGCGGGGGGGCTACAAGCTACACCGCGCCCGATTCGCTCACGCCGGGCACTGCTTATTATTATGTCGTCCGCGCTTACGGCGTTTTCGGGCACACGGATTCTCTGGAGGTCTCCGGCGCGACCGACGCGATCTGCCGCGTGGACGGCGCCGCGCCCGGTTCAAACGGCATCGCCGCCACTCACGAGTGCCCGAATATCGTCAACCTTTCCTGGGAAAAACCGGGCGGCAGCGCCGTTTCTTTTGAGATAAAAAGATGCAGAATTGACAATCCGGGAGATTGCGATTCAAATACCGATCCGTTGTATGGCGATCTGACGGCGGGCGACGGCTGTTATTATCCAACGGTCGCGGCCGGATGCAACGGCGCGAATTGTGGCTGCCAGACTACCGATTTTGTCAATAATGAAACGACTAAGAGATATAAATACATAATCAGGGGGACAAACGGAATCGACCAGGGCAAATGGTCCGTGCCTTCAAACTCCATTCAGCCTTGCCAGAAGCTGCCGAAATGGAAAGAAGTTAAATCGCAATGACGGCAAATGATCGAAAGAAAAAAATCAAACCGCCGATGTTTTTTCCGGACGCGACCCGCGGATTTTTAAAGACATTGAGCGCCGGCGATATCAAGGCGGCCGGCATTAAAGGATTGGTAGTGAACACCTACCATCTTTTTTTGTCGCCGGGCGTGGAAATCATCAGGAAGGCCGGCGGCATCCATAAGTTCATGGGCTGGGACGGCCCGGTCATGTCCGATTCGGGCGGGTACCAGGTTTATTCTCTGATCCACAAGGGCGGCGCCAAAATGGGAAAAATCACGGACCGCGGAGCCGTTTTCAAATCGCCCATCGACGGCCGAACCGAGGAATTGACGCCGGAAAAATCCATCCAGATCCAGTTCGATCTCGGCACGGACATAATGGTCTCTCTGGACGATTGCCCGCCGAACGATTACGATCGCGGCGCGATCGCGGCGGCCGTGGACAGGACGGTTGCCTGGGCGAAGCGATGCCGGCTTGAATTCGATAGGCAGATCAAGAGGAGGAAAATAGACAAGAAAAACCGGCCGCTCCTTTTTGCCGTCATCCAGGGCGGCGCTTATAAGGATTTAAGAAAATCCTGCGCCGGGAAGCTGGCGGCGATCGGTTTTGACGGCTACGGTTTCGGCGCGCGGCATATCGGCCAAAACGGAAAATTTATGGCGGAAATTTTAAAGACAACGGCCGCGGCCGTTCCGGCCGGCGCGTTCAAGTTCGCGCTCGGCATCGGCACTCCGGCCGATATCGTCCGCGCCCATCGGCTCGGCTGGCAGATGTTCGATTGCGTCATTCCGACGCGCGAAGGCCGCCACGGCCGCCTGTTTTACGAAAAAAGCGGGACAGCCGCCGGCAAACTCAAGCCGGATTTCTATAAAACGATCAATATTACGAATAGTAAATTTAAAAAAGATTTCAGTCCGATTAACGCAAATTCGAAACTACCCGAGCTAAAAAGCAATACCAAGGCTTATCTTTATTATTTATTAAAAAATAACGAAGCCTTGGGCCAAAGGCTGGCGAGCTTGCATAATTTGGAATTCTATGCCAAGCTCATAAGCCGGTTGAAGTAAAAAATAAAGGAAGAAAGGATGGTGCTGGAAATGCTAGATATTTCCTCTTAAACGAAAGATTAAGCCGAGGCCATAGCTTCGGCTTTTTTTGGAAATTTGCATTTTTGTCCGGATATTGTATGATTAAAATATTTAAAATAAGCTAACCCGAAAAATATGACTGCCAAAGAACTTCGCCGGAAATATCTGGATTTTTTCAAATCAAAAAGCCATGCTATTATTTCGAGCGCGTCGCTCATTCCCGATAACGATCCGACCACGCTTTTCACCACAGCCGGCATGCATCCGCTCGTTCCGTATCTCATGGGCGAGAAGCATCCGCTCGGCGCGCGCCTGGCCGATTGCCAGAAATGCATTAGGACGACCGACATCGACGAGGTGGGCGATTCGACGCACCACACTTTTTTCGAGATGCTCGGCAACTGGTCATTGGGCGATTATTTCAAAAAGGAAGCGATCGAATGGAGCTGGGAATTTCTGACCGCGCCCGAGTGGCTCGGCCTGGACAAAAGGCGGCTGGCCGTTTCCGTTTTTGCCGGCGACGAGGACGCGCCGTTCGATCATGAGGCTTTTGCCATTTGGCAGGGCTTAGGCGTGCCCGAAAAGCGGATCGCCAAGCTGCCGAAGAAGAACAACTGGTGGGGGCCGGCCGGCGTGACCGGTCCGTGCGGCCCGGATACGGAAATGTTTTATTGGGTGGGCGACCCGGGCCAGGTGCCGGAAAGTTTCAATGACGATCACCCGAACTGGGTGGAGATTTGGAACGACGTTTTCATGCAGTTTAACAAGAACGAAAACGGCGTTTACGAAAAGCTGGCCAAACAGAACGTGGATACGGGCATGGGACTGGAAAGAACGCTGGCGGTCATGAACGGCATTGACGACAACTACCGGACGGAATTGTTCGCCAATTCGATTGATAAAATCGAGCGGCTTTCCGGCCGGCAGTACGGCGATTCGCCGGAAACGAAAAAAGCCATGCGCGTCATCGCCGACCATGCCAAGGCGGCCGTTTTTATCATCGGCGACGACAAGGGCGTCACGCCGTCGAATACCGATCAGGGCTACGTAGTGCGGCGGCTCATCCGGCGCGCGGTCAGATACGGCCGGCAGATCGGCATCAAAGAAGAGCTTTGGCTCAAGGAAATCGCCAAAATTGTCGCCAATGATTTCGGCGAGGTTTATCCGGAGCTCGGGAAAAATATCGATTTCGTCATCGGCGAACTTAGCAAGGAAGAGGAAAAATTTAAAAAAACGCTCGAGCACGGCTTGAGGGAATTTGAAAAACTTGAGAATGGCAAGGCGGCCGGCGGCCTGATCGCCGGCGGCGAAGCTTTCAATCTTTATCAGACGTACGGTTTTCCGATTGAGATGACAGCCGAGCTGGCGGCGGAAAAAAAGCTGGGCGTCGATCTGGATGGCTTCAGGTCCGAGCTGGAAAAACACCAGGAATTGTCGCGCACGGCTTCGGCCGGCATGTTCAAAGGCGGACTGGCCGATGCTTCGGACGAAACCAAGAAACTCCACACGGCGGCCCACTTGATGCTGGCCGGCTTGCGGAAAGTTTTGGGCGAGCATGTTTTTCAGAAAGGCTCGAACATCACGGCCGAGCGCCTGCGGTTCGATTTTTCCCATCCTGACAAAATGACACCCGAGCAGATCAGGCTGGTCGAGGATTTCGTCAATGAGACCATTAGGAAAAATCAGCCGGTTGTCTGCAATGAGATGTCTTTGGAGGAGGCGAAAAAAATCAACGCCATGGGCGTGTTTGAGGCCAAATACGGCGAAAAGGTGAAAGTATATACGATCGGCGACGCGGAGATCTGGAGCCGGGAGATCTGCGGCGGTCCGCATGTGGATTACACCGGCATTTTGGGTAATTTTAAAATAACCAAGGAAGAAAGCTCATCGGCCGGCATCCGGCGGATCAAGGCTGTTTTAAGCTAAGGCTAGTTAAAAGAAAAAAGGGGATCCTGGACACTTGACACATAAAATATTTATCTATATAATTATTTCTGTATTTATTGAACGATAAATATCTACCAAATTTACCAACGGTTTTGGTAAAATTTTAAGTTTTGCCAAAATCTTTTCGTGTTAATGACTGCAGAAAAAGAAGCTTCTTCAAAAGATTTTATTGAAACGCAAGGAGAAGTAGTGGAGCTGATGCCAGCCGCTACTTTTAAAATTATCCTGGAAAACGGGCATGAGCTCTTGGCGCACCTTTCCGGGAAGATGCGCATGAACAAGATAAGGCTATTGCCCGGCGATCGGGTCAAGCTGGAAATCAGCCCCTACGACCTGACCAAAGGAAGGATCACATACAGGCTGTAATAAATTTTCAAGCGTTGAAAAATATGAAAGTAAAAGCATCTATAAAAAAAATCTGCAAGGATTGCATGACCGTCCGCCGCAAAGGGCGGGTGTCCGTCATTTGCAAAAACCCCAAGCATAAACAGAGGCAGGGGTAATTAGATTTAAGATTCAGGATTTAAGACAAATGAATCATTAAATCCTTAATACTGAATACATATGGCTGTTAGAATAGCTGGAGTCACAATTCCCAATGAAAAAAGAGTCGAGGTCGCTTTGACTTATATTTATGGCATCGGCCCTGCCAAATCGAAGAATATTATCGCCGAAGCGAAAGTCAATCCGGATACGCGCGTCAAGAATCTCAAGGAAGAGGAAATCAATAAATTGCGGGAGATCACCGAAAAGAAAAACCGGGTGGAGGGTGATTTGCGCAGGGATGTTCTCGGCAATATCAAGCGCTTGAAAGAGATCGGCTCTTACCGCGGCAGCCGTCATGCCAAGGGCTTGCCGGCGCGTGGCCAAAGGACAAAAACCAACAACCGGACAGTCCGCGGCAACGTTAGAAGGACGGCCGCTTCCGGCAAGAAACCGTCGGCGCAGAAGACTTAATCGGCGCGGCTTAAAGATCGATAATCATTTATAATATGACCGAAGAAAAAAATATAATCACAACCGAGGACGAGATGCCGGAAACGGCCCAGGTCGAAGAGATGCCGGAAGAGGTAAGAAAGGCTTTGGAAAAAAAGAAATCAGAGAAACCGAATTCGAAGAAAGGCAAGAAGAAAAAGGCGGACAGGAAGGTGACGAGCGGCAAGGCTTACGTTAAAGCGACTTACAATAACACGATCGTCAGTTTGGCTGACGGCAACGGCAATATTATTTCTTGGGCGAGCGCCGGATTGGCCGGCTTTAAGGGGCCGAAGAAATCCACTCCGTACGCCGCGCAGATTATTGCCAGGATTGCCGTAGAAAAAGCCAAAGTTTTCGGCTTGAAGGAAGTGGCGGTCTTTGTCCGCGGCGTCGGCACCGGTCGCGAATCGGCCGTTCGGGCCTTGAACGCCAACGGCTTAGTCATCACCGCCATCAAGGATATTACGCCGATGCCGCATAACGGCTGCCGGCCGAAAAAGCCGAGAAGAGTTTAGGGTGATTAAAAGATTGAAAGATTTTTAAGATCTAAGATTTTATGAGCAAGAATTTAGCGCCACAATGCAAACAGTGCCGGAGAGTAGGGGAGAAACTATTCCTGAAAGGCGAGAAATGCCAGACGCAGAAATGTCCGGTCGTCCGCCGGCCGTATCCGCCGGGCATCCATGGCCCGAAAGGCAAGCAGAGGCAGACTGATTACGGCTTGCAACTCCAGGAAAAACAGAAAGCCAAGAAGTTTTATAATCTCCTGGAAAAGCAATTCAGGTTGACTATCGAAAAGTCCAAGAAACAGACCGGCGATGTCGGCGAGAATTTTATGCGCTTGCTTGAGATGCGGCTTGATAATGTTATCTACCGATTGGGTTTTGCCGCTTCGCATTTGGAGGCCAGGCAGCTCGTCAACCACGGTCATTTCACGGTCAACGGCAAGAAGGTTAATATCCCTTCATATCAGGTGGCGGCTGGCGAAGTGATTAAAATAAAGGAAGCGAGCAAGCGGGCGAAAGTTTTTAAGGACATTGCCGAGAAAGCGAAGAAAAAGCAGAGGCCGAGCTGGCTCAATCTGGACACGGTCGATCTTTCGGCCAAAGTTCTTCACAAGCCGAAGAAAGAAGATCTGACTGCCAACATCAACACCCAGATGATTGTCGAGTACTACTCTAGATAAAAATTTCGAAATTTATTTAAAACTTCACGGGTTGCGAATTGTTTGCGAATTTCTATCGCCGCCAATTCGCAACCCGTAGACGCAAAATTATGCAAAATATCTCTTTGCCTCAAAAAATCGAATTCAAGGAAGGCGAGGAAAAAAACCGCGGCCTGATTACGGTCGAACCCTGCTATCCGGGCTACGGCGCCACGATCGGCAATGCGGTGCGAAGAGTATTGATATCATCTTTGCCGGGAGCGGCCGTGGTCGGCGTGAAAATCAAGGGCGCCGTCCATGAGTTCATGCCGATTCCGCACGTCAAAGAAGACGCGTTAAACATAATTTTGAATCTGAAAAAATTGCGCCTCAAGGTGCATAGCGACGAAACCGTCAAGCTTGAACTGGATATCCATGGTGAAAAAAAGGTGACGGCGGCCGATATTACCAAAAACAGCCAAGTGGAAATCATCAACCCGGAATTGCATATCGCGGATATCACCGATATGGCCGGCAGTCTGGTCGTGGAGATATTCGTGAGGCAAGGCAGGGGATATGAAACGATCGAGAGCCGCGACGAGAAAAAACACGAAACCGGCTATATCGAAATGGATTCTGTCTTTTCGCCGGTTTTATCGGTTGGCATAAGCATCGAGAATGTCCGCGTCGGCAAAATGACGAACTGGGACAAGCTGGTTTTGGATGTCCAGACCGACGGCACTATTACGTCGGAAGAGGCTTTTAATGCTTCGGTGAATGTTTTGATCGACCAGTTTAACGCTTTGGTCGGCGTCGTGCCGGCCGAAATAGGGGAAGCGGATGAGGCGGCGGAGGTGGCCGTTGAAAGCACCGAAGAGGCCAAAGAATTGCCGATTGAGGAAATCGTGATCGAGGAAAAGATGAAAAAGAGGGGCCGCCCGAAAAAGAGTTAAGATTTGTAATATCTAAAGAGCATATGAGACACAGGAACAAGAACAAAATATTGGATCGGAAAAAAGCGCCGCGCGAGATGATGCTCCGCAACTTGGCGTCAAGCGTTATCATCTATGAAAAAGTGAAAACGACGGAAGCCAAAGCTAAGGTCGTCCGCTCGCTCGTCGATAAAATCGTCACCATCGCCAAAAAAGACGATCTGGCCAGCAAAAAAAGATTGATCGAGATCATGCCGCAGCCGTTGGCCGTTCGCAAGGCGATCGAAGTGCTTGGCAAAAGATATAAAGACAGGGAAGGCGGATATTCCCGCCTGGTCCGGATCGGCTCGAGGCAGGGCGACGCGGCGGAAATCGTGCAAGTCGAATTAGTTTAATATTATGATTACGAGAAACACACAAAAAATCGACGCGACCGGAAAGGCTGTCGGCCGGCTGGCAACGCAGATCGCTCTGTTTCTGCGCGGCAAGCACAAGGCTGAATACGTGCCGAATGTCGATCTGGGCGACATCGTCGAAGTCAGCAATATCAACAAGGTTGTCTTCACCGGAAAAAAACTGGAACAGAAAAAATATTTTCATTTTTCCGGATATCCGGGCGGCTTGAAAGAAAAAAAGATGAAGGAAGTGGCCGATAAGGACATGGGCGAGGTGCTCAGGCGGGCGGTCCGGGAAATGCTCCCCGACAACCGGCTGCGGAACGGAATGATGAAGAGATTAATTATTAAGTAGTCTATTATGAACGAAGATAAAAAGAAAACAGACGTTGAGGATGAGGCGAGCGAGGTTGAAGCGCAGAAGAAGGGCGACGAACAGGTGAAATTCAAGGGCAGGTTCATTTCGGCCATCGGCAGAAGAAAAACCGCCACCGCTTCGGTCAGGCTTTATGAAAAAGGCATTGGCGCGATCATAGTCAACGGCCGCAAAGCTTCTGAATATTTTCCACAAAACAATCTGACGGTTGTCAACCAGCCGTTAAAACTGGCCGGCTTGAATAAGGACGTAAATTTGTCGGTCGTCGTTACCGGTGGCGGCAAAAGCGGACAGGCGGAAGCGGTCCGGCACGGCATCACCATGGCCCTATTGAAATTCAACAAAGAACTCCGCCCGACGATGAAAGCCAAGGGCCTGGTCACGCGAGACGCGAGAAAAAAGGAAAGAAAGAAGCCAGGCTTGAAAAAAGCAAGAAGAGCGCCACAGTGGTCAAAAAGATAAGAATAGATATTTCTATCAAATACTCAAAAAATACTCTAATATTAGAGTATTTTTTTGTTATTTATGTCAATTTTTAAGATGTAAACAAAACTAGAATAAATTATTGCCTTATTCTACTATGTATGCTATTATTAGAATAAGCATTTTTCTTATTCCAATGGTTAGAATAAGACTTTGCTTTATTCTAATGTAAAATACATGGGCAAAGAGTCATTTATTCCTCCAATGCTTCCAGTTGAGATAAACTACGACGATTTAATTGAATATATTACCAAGGCGCATCGAGCTATTACGAGTCTGGATACGACTTTGGCACACGTGCCAAATCCTGAATATTTAGGACGTACAATGCAGACCAAGGAAGCTGTCTTGAGCTCCAAGATTGAAGGCACACAAGCTACGCTTGACGAAGTATTTGAATTTGAGGCGCAAATGGATAACAAAAGCGAGGAAAAGAAAAAAGACATCAATGAAATCGTCAATTATCGCGATGCTCTGAATTTCGGTGTCGATGCCTTGAATAGTTATCCGCTATCAGAAAATCTGATCAAGAAATTGCATGGCATTTTGTTGAAATCAGGCAGAGGGCAGAACAAATCCCCGGGTGAATTCAGAAAGATTCAGGTGTTTATCGGTCGTCCCGGCGCTTCAATTGAAGAAGCGACTTTCGTCCCACCGGCAGCCAATGAAATTGTGCCGTTGTTTGGTAATTTGGAAAAGTATCTGAATTCAAATGAAGAAAAAGATAAGCTAGTGCAGATTGCTATTGCACATTACCAATTTGAAGCGATTCATCCATTCCTAGATGGTAATGGCCGAGTAGGACGCTTACTAATTCCATTGTTCCTGTATGAGCGAAAGCTATTGTCGCATCCATTTTTGTATTTGAGTGAATATTTCGAGGAATATCGTGATGATTACTATGCTTTACTACGAGGCGTGAGCGAGAAGCAGGACTGGAACTCGTGGATCAAGTTTTTTCTGAGTGCGCTGACTGTCCAAGCTCAAAAGACAGAAGTAACAGCGATTAAAATATTGAATTTGCATCAAAGCTTGAAAGAAAAAGCAGAAGACATGAATTCGATCTATGCTAACAATTTGCTGGATACAATTTTCAGCTATCCGATTTTCACCACGGCCAGTTTGAAAAAGCGCACCAAGATAAAAAACATCCAAACTTTTTTCAATCTCATCAATAAATTCCTAGAAGCAGGAATTATAAAAGATTTAACGCCAGAAAAGCAGAGGAATAAGGTTTATGTTTTTGACGAACTAATGAAGGTTTTAAGAAATAGATAAATATATGCTTTATGAACGAAAATTTCAAAACCAAATTAATTTATCCAATAGCATTTATACTATTCATTGGGGGCATTTTTACCAAAACTTTATCAGGCATAATGGGGTTTGCTCATGTATTAAATAAGAGAATATATTTACTTAACGAGATTCCAGATTTATCATTTAAAGACGAGTTGATAGCTATATAAAGTAAAACATTGTAGTATTCAATTAAGGGTGCCTGTCAGGCACCATAATGGTCAAAGCGTTAGAGACAAGCACCACAATGGAAAGCGACTGGTAACATTAGTAGAAAAATTCAAACCATTATATATCAAAAAAGTCGTGAAGTTCATTCACGGCTTTTTTGTTAATAATTTGGCAGAGTGTGTATAACCCCGCAATTATTGATAAAAAAGCACAGTTTTATCAATAATTGCGGGATAAACTAAAACCCGGATATTATCCGGGTTTTAGTTTATCTTGTGCCTCGAGAGAGAATCGAACTCTCATGAGATCGCTCCCACACGATTTTGAGTCGTGCGCGTCTACCAGTTCCGCCATCGAGGCTTGTGCTTGATCGGAAAAAAACGGAAAAAACAAGAAGGGCATAACACCCTCAACTGGTTATTATGTTAATTCATTTTAAAACGTTTGTCAAAAGACGGACGGATAGGGTATAATAACAGTGCATAATTCTTTTTCCCCATGGGTAAGATAATTTCCATAGTCAATCAAAAGGGCGGGGTGGGTAAAACCACGACAGCCGTCAATCTCGGCGCCTATTTGTCGTACCTGGGAAAGCATGTCCTTTTGGTTGATATCGATCCGCAGGCTAACGCCACTTCCGGCATCGGCGTCGACCATAAGAATCTGGAACACGGCATCTACGAGGCCATTATTGGCGACAAGGAGATTTTCGAGGTAATCAAAAGAACCATCCAGGAGGGCTTTAAGGTGGCACCGGCCACGGTTTCTTTGGCAGGCGCCGGCATCGAACTGGTCAATATGGAAGACCGCGAATTCCGGCTGGCCAGGATCCTTGAGAGCATTAAGGACGAATTTGATTATGTCATCATCGATGGTCCGCCTTCTCTCGGCCTCTTGACCGTAAACAGTCTGGTGGCCGCCGACGAAATCCTTATCCCCATCCAAAGCGAGTATTATGCCCTTGAAGGACTCGGGCAGCTTTTGAATACCATCAGCCTAGTGCAGGCTAATCTGAAGCCGGAACTCGGCATCATGGGCGCGGTCATCACCATGTATGACAAGCGCAACCGTCTTTCCGGCCTGGTTATGAACGAGCTTTACCAGTATTTTCCGAACCGCGTCTTTCGTTCGGTCATCCCCCGGAGCGTCCGGCTGGCCGAGGCCCCAAGCTACGGCCGCACCATCCTCCACTATGATCCGAAATCCCGGGGCGGCCGCGCCTACGAAAAATTGGCCAGGGAAGTGATTGATATGGAAAAATAATAATTTTGACTAAATATTTTATGTCCCAAGGACTTGGTAGGGGGCTTGGCTCCCTGATTCCGCAAAAAGTGAATAAGCCGGCGAAGACGGCGACCGGCGAGGCGATTATCGAAGTGGCTACGCCGGCCGACAAGGATCGGATCCTTCAGCTGGCGCCGGAGCAGATCGGCGTCAATCCGATGCAGCCGCGCCAGCGCTTCCTCGACCACGAGCTGGATGAGCTCGTGGAGTCAATCCGTCAGTACGGCATCATCCAGCCCCTGATTGTTACAAGAAAGGGCGACCAGTACGAATTGATCGCCGGCGAAAGGCGGTTGCGGGCGTCGAAGATCATCGGCCTAAAAAAGGTTCCGGCCATCGTTCGGGAGGCGAGTGAGCAGGAAAAATTGGAAGTGGCCCTGATCGAAAATCTGCAGCGAGAAGACTTGAACCCGATTGAAACAGCCGTGGCTTATCGCAAACTGATCGACGAGTTCAACTTGACGCAGGAAGAAGTGGCCAAGCGGGTGAGCAAATCTCGGCCGGCCGTGACGAATATTTTGCGGCTGCTTAATTTGCCGGAAGAAATCCAGCTCGCCTTGATCGATGGCCGGATGTCGGAAGGCCACGCCAAGCTTTTGACCGGCCTTGATTCTGAAGCCAAGCAAATATCGCTTTTTCGCAAGATTCTCCATTCCGGCATGTCTGTGGCCGACACCACCAACGAGGCCAGGCGCATGGGCGGCACCAAGCAGGCGCGCGTCAAGATTAATTACGCCGACAAGGACAAGGAATTCGCCTTCCGCGAGTTCTTCGGCACCAAGGCGGAAGTCAGGCGGAAAGGCCGCGGTGGCCAGGTGATTCTGGATTTTTTCAGTGATGAGGAATTAGAGGAAATGGTCAATAAAATAAAATAGATCAAGAAGTGTAAAAAAGGCCTTGAAATAAGGCCTTTTTTAATTTGCTTCGGGAATGAAAATATTGTAGGATGAAAACACGGATTTAACCTGACAAATTATGGCTTTTGTGCATCTCCATAACCATACTCATTACTCCCTGCTCGATGGACTGACCAAGCTTGACGAGCTTATTGGCCTGGCCAAAGAAGACGGCGCGCCGGCCGTGGCCATCACCGACCATGGCAATATGTACGGCGTGATCGAATTCTATCAGAAGTGCCGCAAGGCCGGGATTAAGCCGATCATCGGCGTCGAGGCCTACCTGGCGCCGGAGTCGCGCTTTGACAAGGCGACCAAGGACGACGAGAAGCGGAATTACCACCTGCTTCTCCTGGCCAAAAATCAGGCCGGCTACAAGAATCTGATTAAGTTGACCACCATCGCCTATCTCGAAGGCTATTACTATAAGCCGCGGATCGATTGGGAAGTTCTTCGGAAATATAGCGACGGCCTCATCGCCTCGACCGCCTGCATCGGCGGCGAGATCCCGCGCCTCATCCTGTCCGGCAAGATGGACCGGGCGCGGCAGCGGATTAAGGAGTATAACGACCTTTTCGGCCAGGATAATTTTTATCTGGAAATCCAGGACCATCCCGACCTTGAAGGCCAGAACGAAGTCAATGATCAGCTGATTAAGCTCGGCCGCGAGATGAATGTCCCACTTGTGGCTACGAACGACGTCCACTATCTCAGGGCCGAGGATTATGAGGCCCAGGACATCCTCCTTTGTCTCCAGACCAAGAAAAAAAAGAACAACCGCGACCGTATGGAAATGCACGGCCAGGATTATTATTACAAGCGGGAAGAAGAGATGCGGGTCGCTTTTGCCCATGCGCCGGAAGCGCTCAAGAATACTTTAAAGATCGCCGAAGCCTGCGATTTAGAGATTGAGCTCGGCAAGATCCAGCTGCCTTATTTCGAAGTGCCGGCCGGTTTCGACGGCGATTCCTATCTGGCTGAACAATGCCGCGAAGGCCTCGGAAAAAGATATGGCAAGGACTACGAGGCGGTTGAGCCGGCCGTCCGCGAGCGCATGGATTACGAATTATCAGTCATTAAGAAAATGGGTTGGCCGTCTTATTTCTTGATCGTGGCCGACTTCGTCAACTGGGCCAAGGATAACGGCATCGTCGTCGGTCCAGGACGCGGTTCGGCGGCCGGCTCGCTTGTCTGCTATCTCACCGGCATCACCAATCTTGACCCGCTGAAATACGATCTGCTCTTCGAGCGCTTCCTTAATCCGGATCGCATCTCCATGCCCGATATCGACATGGACTTCGCCGACGCCCGCCGTGACGAAGTCATTCGCTACGTGGAGGAGAAATACGGCAAGGATCACGTTTCCCAGATCGTCACTTTCGGAACCATGGCGGCGCGCGCCGCCGTGCGCGATGTCGGCCGCGTGCTTGATTATCCTTACGACTACTGCGACCGTCTGGCCAAGATGATCCCGATGTTTTCCAAGGTCGATCAGGCTATCGAAGGCGTCAATGAAGTCAAGGAAATCTACAAAATGGAAGAAGCGGCGCGTCGGATCCTGGATTTCGCCAGGCGGCTCGAAGGCGTGGCCCGGCACGCCTCCACCCACGCTTGCGGCGTTCTGATTACCAAGGATCCTTTGAATGAGAACGCGCCGGTGCAGTTCGCCTCCTCATCAGACCGTACTATCGTCTCCCAATATTCGCTTCATCCGATCGAGGATTTGGGGCTCCTTAAGATGGACTTTCTCGGGCTCAAGAATTTGACCATCATCGAAACTGCCATCCGGATCATCAAGAATACCCGCGGCCTGAATGTTGATATTGATCAGCTGCCCTTTGACGACAAAGCCGCCTACAAGCTCTTCCAGGACGGCGAAACCACTGGGGTCTTCCAGTTTGAATCGAGCGGCATGAAGCGCTATCTGCGCGAACTCAAGCCGACCGAATTCGAAGACGTCGTGGCCATGGTCGCCCTTTACCGTCCCGGACCGATGGAGTGGATTCCTGATTACATCGCCGGCAAGCACGGCCGGAAAAAGCCGGAGTATCTCCATCCGAAGCTCGAGCCGATCCTCGCCAAAACCTACGGCGTGGCCATCTACCAGGAGCAGGTCATGCAGATGGCCCGCAGCCTGGCCGGTTTTACCATGGCCGAAGCGGATGTCCTGCGCAAGGCGGTCGGCAAAAAAATCGCCAAGCTTCTGACCGAGCAGAAAGAGAAATTCGTGGCCGGCTGCGTCCGGAACAGCATCTCGAAAGAACTGGCTGAAAAGATTTTTTCCTTTATCGAGCCGTTTGCCGGCTACGGCTTCAATCGAAGCCACGCCGCCTGCTACGCCCTGATCGGCTACCAGACAGCCTATCTTAAGGCGCATTGGCCGACGGAATTCATGGCCGCTCTGCTTATCTCGGAACAGCACGATATCGATCGCATCTCGGTTTTGATCGAGGAATGCCGCCATATGGGCATCGAGGTCAGTCGGCCGGATATCAACCAGTCTTTTGATAATTTTACCGTGGTCACGTCCGGCACGGCTCAAAACGAAATCGTGGCTTCGGACGAGAAGGTGGATACGATCCGTTTCGGGCTCAAGGCCATCAAGAACGTCGGCGAGCATATCGCCGAGGTCATTATCAAAGAAAGGAAAGAAAGAGGTCCGTTTGCCGATATCGCCGATCTGCTTTCGCGGATCAATGACAAAGATTTAAATAAAAAATCGGTCGAGAGCCTGATCAAGAGCGGTGCCCTGGATAATTTCGGCGAGCGCGGCTTGCTCCTTGGCAACGTCGTGGCCATGCTTAATTTCGGCAAGGAGATTGCCCGCGAGCAGAATTCGATGCAAGCCAGCCTTTTTGGCGGACTGCCCGGCTCGGCCGCCGCCCATAAGCTGAAATTATCCCAGGCCGGCTCGGCCACGCGCCAGGAAAAACTGGCTTGGGAGCGGGAGCTTCTCGGGGTCTACATTTCCGAGCATCCGTTCAGCGATTATAAAAAACATCTCGGCGGCTATGTTTTGGCGGCCGCCGATCTGCGTTCGCACATGAGCGACGATTCCGTGCGGACGGCCGGCATGGTCACGGCCATCAAGAAGATCGTCACCCGGAGCAACGAGTCCATGCTTTTCGTCAAGATCGAAGATTCGTCCGGCTCGGTCGAGCTTTTGGTTTTTCCAAGACTTTTTAAGGAAACCGGCGAAATCTGGCGCGAGGGCAGCGCGGTCATCTGCCAGGGAAAATTATCCGATAAGGATCAGGAAGTGAAACTTTTGGTCAATACGGCCGCGCGGCTATCCTTGGAAGCGATCGCGGACGACATTGATAAATTCAAAACGGCCACGGAAAAGGCCGGGAACGGCCGTGGCTATCAGAACGGCAACGGCTACGCCAAGCGGAATTACGAACCTTATTATTCGTCTTCGGCTCCGGCCGCGCCCACTCCGGCCAAAGCGGCTAACCCGCTGAAGCTCGTTTTCGAGGGGGGGTGCGATATGGAGATGTTTGGCAAGCTTAAAGAACTGTTTCTCGGGCGGCAGGGCGAGGACAAAGTCTATCTGAAAATTTTTCAGAACGGCCAGCCGAATATCGTCGAGACGGCCTTCCTCGTGGCCAATACCGACGGCTTGAGAGAGTCCATCCGAAAAGAGCTTGGCGGAGCGGTCAAAGTCATAGACAGCTGAGCCGATTGCTGTTATAATCAAGATATAATTTTTAATCAAGGAGGATAGGCGAGTATTGTTTTGGACGCGCTCTAAAAACAGCTACGCTATCTGCCGTTTTATATGGCGACAGAAAAAATAAAAATTTCAGCCGAGGATTCCGGTGAAGAGCAGGCAGCGGTTCCTGGAAAAGAAGAAGCGGCCGCGGAAAAGAAAGCCGCGGCCAAGCCGGCGGCGAAGGCCAGGAAAAAGGCGGCCAAGCCGGCGGTCAAAAAAACGACGTCTAAAAAGAAGGCGCCGGCGAGAAAAATTGCGTCCAAAGGCACTAAAGTGAAAATCGGTGAAGTGCCGATGCCGTCTGTTCCGGCAGTTTTGCCGGCAGACGCCGGTCAGATTCCGGCTGTGGCCGCTCCGTCTCCGGAAGCCGTCATGAAAAATCCTAAGGACGGCCAGAGAGAAATAGCGCCTCAGGCCATCAATTCCTTAAACGAACCCGCTTCCAGTTTTGCCAAACGGCTTTCAGAAAAATTAGCTCAGCCGGCCAAACCGGAAGGAACGGCTGAAGCCGAACTGGCGGCAGTACCGGCGCATCTGGGATTGTATAAAAAAATCGCCTATTCGTTTGCCGTCCTGACTTTGGCCTTGATCGCCTTTGCTTCTTATTTTTTCCTAGTCAAGCTGAAGATCGTCATCCTGCCGAACCAGGAGAGGATCAGCAACAGCCTCATCTTCGACGTCAATGACAGCGACTTGGCAATAGCGCCTTCCGAAGGCTCGATCGCCGGTATCGTGAAGAAAATCAGTGTCGAGGAAACCAGAAGCTACCCAGCGACTGGCGTCAAAGTCATCGGCGAAGGCGTGGTCGGCACTGTCGCTATCGTCAATAAATATGACAAGAATCAGACGCTCGTCGCCACCACTCGTCTTTTGACCGCGGACGGTACGCTGTTCCGGCTGAAAGAAACGGTCTTCGTGCCGGCGGGCGGTCAGCTCGAAGCGAAAATTTACGCTGACAAGCCGAACCGCGATATGGCCATCAATCCTGCCAAAATGACCTTTCCCGGACTCTGGGCCGGATTGCAGGATAAGATTTACGCCGAAAGCAAGGAGGTGATCAAATTTCAAGAAGAGATGGAAAAGAACGTCGCCCAGACGGATATCGATAACGGTCTAACTTATTTAAAGAAAGCGCTCGTCGAGAAAGTAAAAATCGAAACTGGCGAGAAATATGGAGATTACGACCAGGTGCTTTACAAGATAGATGATAATGCGATCGAAAGCGCGGCCGATGCCCAAGCTGGCGACAAGAAAGATTCTTTTTCTATTACCATGAAAACCGCCGTCTACGTCATCGCTTTCAAGGACGAACCGATCTTCAGGCTGGCCAAGAACAAGATGGCCACGGCTATTCCGGACGGGAAGGAATTGTCGGAGTTCAACCGGGAAAGTATTATTTATAATCTGAACAGCGTCGAGGCGGACAGGGGAACGGCTTCCGTTAACGCCAATTTTGAAGGCAAGATGATTTTAAAGAATGATGCTTCAATCGTCGACCGGCAGATGCTGGTCGGCCTGGACCGCGACCAGCTTAGCGCCATTCTGAATGCCATTCCGGAAATTTCCGGCTACGAACTCCAGTTCACGCCGTCCTTTGTGGATTTGGCTCCGAAGCTGGTTGACAAGATTACGGTTGAGGTGAGAAGATAGGCTAAAATCAGAAAAGCGTCCGGAGAAAAAGTGCCGTATATGCTTGTCATCGGCGATAAGGAAACGGCCTCCGGCAGATTAGCCGTCCGCGATCGCGGTTCCCGCGACATGCGCGAAATGTCCCGCGAAGATTTCATCACGGAAGCAAAACAAAAAATAGTGGAGAGAGAATGAGGTTTGAAAAACTAAGTAATTTTATATTTTGCTTTCTGTTTTTTTAGCAAGAAAGCCAAAAATTTATGCGCAAAAAGATCATGTTTTTCTTGGTGGCATTGTTTGTTATGCCGAGTATTTTTCCGGTGGCAGCTGATTCCCGCGTTTGCGGGTTGGATGGCGCTATTTATGATTCGGCCGCCAAAGCCGAAGAGGCCGGCGTCGATGTCTCTTATAATTTCGCCTGCGAGACGCCGACGGACGAATCCAAGCTTTATGAAGCGAAGAGCGAGGCGAAATTCGCCGGCATGCTCGTTGAGATTGGCTCGACCGACATGCCGACGAATCTCATCGTCCGCGACAACAAGAGCGGCGCGGATTATACCGTGGCCGTGAGCGCCGCCACCTTGCTTGGGCAGAAAAAAGGCGAAACCACGAACTTGGCCGATTGGATGCCGGGCGATCAGATCCGGGTGGTTGGCCAGAAGAATGAGAATACCGGCAATATTGATGCCGGCACTTTGGTAAATGCCTCGATCAACTTAAAAACCAATGCCGGCGTGAACGGCTGGATCACGAAAATCAATAAGGAAAAAAAGGAAGTTTTTTACAAATGGGCGGACAAGGACGGAGTTTTCAAATATGACGACAAAACTCGTTTCGTCGCGGGTCTTAAAGCTGCGGCCGGCATCGATGATTTAAAAGCGGGCGACCGCATCCGGGCGAGGCTTTTGCCCATTTCGGGCCAGGCGCCGACCGCCAAGATCGTGATCGTTTTGCGGAGGGGCAATGATCTTTTTATGAAGATCAGAACTTTTACGCCGATTGTCACCTTAACGCGTCTCGATAGCGCTATTATTCCGACCACCATTCAGGTAAAAATGGAAAAGACGCCGGGCATCAAAGCGGGTGACGCCAACAATATTCTGGGCGTCGATGGTTCGCTTATCACCGTGAACGTTACGGCTGATACCCAGCTCGTGCGCAAATATTTCGGCCGGACCGGCCTTTCCGAATACGCCGTAGGCGACCGACTCCGGATCGTCGGTCGGGTCAATGACGACGGCACGATCGATGCCAAAGTGATTAAAAACGAATCAATTTGGAAAACTAACCTGCAGGGCCATGTCGGCATTGTCGAAACGGTGGACGCGGTCGGCGGCCAGTTAACCATAAGCTGGACGCCGGTCAAGCCGGTGACCAGAGTGAAGCTTAGGGAGAAGCTGGAGAATGCGAAAACCGGCAAGGTGAAAATGCAGGCCGAACGGGAAAATGGTCGATCGAACAAGGAAAAAATAGCCGACAAGCTCAAAGCCCGCGTTGATCAACTTAAAGAAAAGGTGAAGGAGATGGCCGGAAAAATCGGCCGATTCACCCGTGAAATAAAACAGAAGAAAGTGGAGATTGAGCGGATTAAGAGCGGCAACGTGAAGGTAAAAGACCTGGTCAATCGCCTACCGGCCAAATCGGTGAAAGTTATGACGGATAAAAATACCAAAATCGTCGTTGGCACCAACACTAACGCCACGCTTAACGACATCAAGGCCGGGGATAAAATAAGGGTGCGCGGCATCATGCGCGCCAATACGGAAACGATTCTGGCCGATACGGTCACGGTTGTCGCCGCTTTGCCGGAAATCGAGGAAAGCGAGGAAGCGGCCATCGACGACATTAATCAAGTAGTCGCGGAAATCAAGACCGATGACGCCGCCAACTCTTTGGTCGGCGACACTGTAACAGAAACGGAAGAAGTTATCGCTGACAACGAAGACAGCGGCACGGCCAAAAACGCGGACGCCGGCGGCACAACCGTCTCGACAACGACGGAAATGGCGGAATAATTTTTCAAAGACAAAATAAAAAGGGCGGCCGAAGGGCCGCCCTTTTTATTTTTGCGTTTGCGTTTGTCTGCCAAATCCATCTCCAAGTCATAATCCGTATTGGCATTTTATGCGGATTATGGTATGTTTAGTGTGCTATTTAGTGCTATAGATAATTATGCCATCAAAAACAAAAACTTATAATATCTTCGTCATCGGCTGCCAGATGAACAAATCGGATTCGGAAAGGATCGCCGGTTATTTGGAGGGGTTTGGCTGCGCGCCGGTTGAGGACGTTAATCGGGCTGATTTCGCCATCATCACCACTTGCGGCGTCCGGCAGTCGGCCGAGGATCGCGTTTACGGCCTTATTCCGCGGATCAAAAAAAATAACCCGGAAGCGAAAATTATTTTGACCGGTTGCCTTTCAGGGAGAAAAGACGTGATCGAAAGGCTCAGTGGCAGGGTGGATGTCTGGCTCCCGATCGCCGAACTGGAAAGCTTGGGCAAGAAGCTGGGGTTGGAAAAAGAAAAAGAAGAGAGCAGCCTGAGCGGTTATCTCGGCTTGAACCCAAAATATGATTCAAGCTATTCCGCTTTCGTGCCGATCGGCAACGGTTGTGACAATTTTTGCGCTTATTGCGTCGTGCCGTACGCGCGCGGCCGGGAAACCTGGCGGCCGGCCGAAGAGATAATCAGCGAAGTCGATGATTTGGCGAAAAAAGGCTACAAGGAAATAACCCTGATCGCGCAGAATGTGAACTCGTATAAGTCTGTTAAGCTCATAAAATCAAAAGTCTATCAAGTCGGAAGCGAGGGAGGGGATAATTTTTCTGAGCTTCTTCGGGCGGTCGACGCCATTCCGGGTGATTTCTGGCTGCGATTCGCCACTTCGCATCCCAAGGATATGTCGGATGAACTCATCGAGACTATGGCCGCTTGCGAGAAATTATGCCCCCATGTCCACCTGCCGGCGCAGGCGGGGGATGATGGGGTGCTCGGGCGGATGAATCGCAAATATACGAGGGAGCATTATCTCGGGCTAGTTAAAAAAATACGAAACGCTTTCAATCCAGAAAAAAAAGATTCAAATACGCGCTTCCTGCCCGTGGCAATTTCAACGGATATCATTGTTGGTTTTCCGGGGGAAACGGAAGAACAATTCGAGAAAACGGCCGAGCTTTTTCGGGAAGCGGAATTTGATATGGCCTATATTTCCCAGTATAGCCCGCGTTTCGGCACGGCCGCGGCCAAGCTCGCGGACGATGTGCCGGCGGCGGAAAAGAAGCGGCGCGAAGCGGCGCTCGATAATATCCTAAGCGCGACGGCACTGGCCAACAACCAGGCATATTTTGGCCGGATTGTCGAGGTTTTGGTGGACACGGAAAAAAAAGGCGTCTTTTACGGCAAGACGAAGACCGGAAAGAATGTTCAATTAAAAATTAAAAATTACGAATTTAAAATTAAGGAAGGATGTATTGTAAAAGCAAAAATCAGCGAGGTTGGTGATTTCGGCATGGAAGGGGAAATAGTGGGTATGTTCAAGAAATGACAAACCAACTAATGCTGAGATTCTCCTTGATCAAATGCATAGCGATGCCGCCGCGGAGGGGAATTTAAGTGTGAATAAAAGAAATTTCATTTTTTAAAAATTTTTCTAATAATATCATCGATATCAACTTCGTCAATTAGAATATCGTCGACCGGAAGATTTGAATTTAAAATTGCGCCGGCGACTTCTTTTACTTTTTCACGTTCGACTTCAATAGTGACGGCGTAAGGGTTAAACTTTGAAATTTGGCCGAATTTTTCCACATCTTCGCGGCTAACTCCGTTTTCATTGAAAGTAATATTCAAAACCTTATGAGGCGCGTATTTTTTTATCAAATCATCCAATTGCCCATCATAAATAATTCCACCATGATCGATTATAACAACGCGTTTGCATAATTCTTTGATATCATCCATGTAGTGCGAAGTCAAAATAATTGTCGTCTTTTTTTCACGATTATATTTTTTGATGAAGTCGCGGATATTTTTTTGCGCCACAACATCCAGGCCGATTGTCGGTTCGTCCAAAAACAAAACCTTCGGCTTGTGCAAAAGCGCGGCAATAAGCTCGCACTTCATGCGTTGACCAAGAGACAATTTTCTTACCTGCACATCAAGAATATCTTTAATATCCAAAAGTTCGACCAATTCATCCAAGTTCTTTTTAAAATCCTCGTCAGAAACCTCGTATATTTCTTTGTTTAAAATAAAACTTTCCATAGCCGGCAAATCCCACCAAAGCTGATTTTTTTGCCCCATGACTAAAGAAAATTGTTTTTGGTATTCTTTTTTGCGATCATAGGGCGTAAAACCAAGCACTCTGCATTCGCCGCCCGAAGGATAAAGAATGCCGGAAAGCATTTTTAGGGTCGTTGTTTTCCCGGCACCGTTCGGACCTAAAAAGCCGACTAATTCGCCCTCCTCGATGTTGAACGAAACATTTTTAACCGCCTCCGTAAATAATTTCTCACGCTTAAAAAGCGATTTAACCGAAGCTAAGAGCCCGGGCGCCTTTTTATAATACTCGTAAGTTTTACTTAAATTTTTTACTTCGATAATTGGCATAATATGTGTATATTAAATTTATTAGCTCGACGCGCTTTTATAGTTTTTTAATCCAAAGTGGAAAAATTTTCTTGATGCAATAAAAAATATTAAGACTAAAAGAAAACTATAAAACATTAGAGAAAATTTTGGGCCGTTAATAAGAATTTTTACCGGGATTGTTGTCATAAAAGTGACCGGAATGATTATGGAAAAAAACATTTTTACGCTTTTGTGAAAAAAGATGTCTGTCGGATATTGAGATAATTTTGAAACAGTATCGCCAAGCGACCATAAGGCAGATCCCTCGATCACCCAAAAAGCCACGGTTTTAATGAAAAGAGTTATGCTATAAAGAATTAGAAAGCCGAAAAACAGCATAATAAAATAAAAACAAATATTAAAAAATAGGCTCGCACCCCAAACGCCAAGACCATTAATATTAATACCAAAAATTATCAAAGCGGTAAACGGACGCATCCAGTCTTCGGGATCTGCTCGCCAGACCGAAACTAAAAACTGGGTATCGATAGGTCGCGTAATAATCATATCCATCGTCCCCATTCTGACATTTCTTTGGATACCGCTAATAAATGAGCAGGTAGCCCACATCAGCCCCTCCAGAATCATATATGAAGCCAAAATCATCATCGCCCCTTCCTTGGTCCAACCGGAAATATTATCAACGAATTTAAATATAATATCAATAAACGCAATCGACAAAACCATTTGGACAAAAACACCGACGACCATCAAATAAAAATTATACGGATAGGCCATGCGCTGCATAAGACCGCACCGGATTTGCAGCCACCAAATTCTTAAATAACGAAATATTTTATATGCCGATAGCTTCATATTTTTTGACGCCATTTTTAAAAATTAGCTGGTTAACAAAGAATAAAATAATCAGCCAGCAGAAACCGACAAGAAATTGAAAGTACAGTTCTTGGCCATCTATCTTATTTAGGGCGATAGCGACCGGGAAATAAGTAATAAATTTGAAAGGCAATAAATTATTTATAACCTGAAGCCATGTTGGGAACAAGTCAACCGGTATTATTGCGCCGGCAAAAAAGGCGGTGATGCCTTGCATAATAAAATTAAAACCAATTACAAAACCGAAATAAAAAGTAGACACCCCAACCATATAAAAAAATTGAAAATTAATAAGCACTGCCATCGCCAACCCTAAAAACATTTTTAAAACGACAAGGTAGTGGATATCAAAATTAAGAGGCGTTAAAGAAAAAAGAAATATAAAAATCAACAGATAGACGAAACTTCGATAAAAAACATTACCCAAATAATTAAAAAAGAATTCCCCTTGAAAACTCAACGGCATTACTAAGAAAGTATTAATATCGCCTTCGCGGATGGCCTCGCCGACGTTTCTGCCGACTTCATAATATTTAATCGTCAAAATAATGAATTTCGTAAGAACGTAATAAAGAATTAAATTATTTAAAGAATAATCCCCTAACGTCTGGCCCTGTCGATAGATCGACACCCATAAATAAGCAAAAACTGCCAAAGAAACCAGTTCAGCAAAAAGGGTCGCAAAAACGTTAAAACGATAAGCGAAGCTAGTCTGGATGCTATTAATAAAAATAAACCAATATTTTTTCATACTAACTCGAAGCGCTGGAATAATGCTTTAGGCTGATATTCCAGACAAACAAAGAAAAAGGTAAAAATATTACGGCGTAAACAATCATAAAAATCATCGCCTTAAACGAAAGTATGCCGAGAAGTATTTTTGCCGGAAAAGTAATCATTAAAAAAATTGGCATAATGAATGTAAAAATTAGTTGGATGCCGGCCGGAAATACTTCCTGGGGCAAACGCCCCATGGCCATAGCCTCACGATAAGCCCAGATCAGGTTTTCACTTTCAACATAATAGACACTAGCCGCCGCCGCCAATATATGGATACCCGTTATAATTATAAGCGAGACCAAGATAAACGCAAAATACAGTAAATAATTTATAACTGTAATCACCGGAATTTGACTTGCGATATAAATAATCATAGCAATAATCGGAAGCAGAAAAATAATATCCAGAACATCAGTTAATCTGGTCAAAGCATAAAACAAAGTGTTTATCGGCTGGGTAAGAAATTTTGAGAATGTGCCATCATTTATCTCTTGAGCCGGCTGTCTTGTTTGCGCGCCCATAATAAACGATTTTAAAATCGCCGCCAAAAAAACATACAAAAATAATTCCTTAACAGAAAACCCGGCAATCATTCTGCTTTGCCCGACATTAAGCCAGAGATAATAAAGAATAATTAATACAATAATATTTCTCGCGCGGCCCAATATCAAATTAAAGCGATAAGCCAATTCTTTCTGCCAGCTTAATTTTAAAATCAAAAAATATTTTTTCATCTACTTAAAAGATGATTAATTTTAATCATCTTTTTTGAATTGTAGTGTAATTTTAGGCGTGTGAGTCGATTTTACCCCACCAACCGGCTCATCGACGAATTGTTAATATTACACAAGAAGGGTCTGTCGCCAAACTCTGTCACGGCTGAAATTTCAGTATTTTTGCCAAATTGCCCGTAAAATTTTTTCGCCAATATATCCATATTGCCTCAAAGATTTTTCGGTCAATTTGTCGAAAAATCCAAGAAATTTCACTCGCAACAGAGTTTGGCGACAGACCCAAGAAATACAAGTACCGAGTACGGGAATCGAACCCGTCTTACCAGGATGAGAACCTGGCGTCCTAGCCGATAGACGAACTCGGCAAATTGAATTTTATCAACAAGCCATTTGGCTAATATATGAATTTTATTGCTAGAAAAAATATCGTTTTCCCCAAGCGTTTCCCCATAAACAATGCTCTTTTTCACCGTTTTTCCCGACGTTATGCTCTTTACAAAAAAACCGACATCGGCAATAATGACATTGCAATCATTCGACCTTCTATGGGTCAATGAGCATGGGGATATAACAAAGCAATTCTGGGCCTATAGCTCAGGGTTGTTTTGTTTTTATCTTGAGGTGGTGTCGTTAAATCTTGTTACGGCTAAATTTTTTTCAATAATCCAAGCGTTGCCGCGCAAAAATTCCGGACCACTCATCTCTCTTTTGCCTTCCGGCTGGACGGAGTCGAGGAGAAGCGAGTCTTTGCCGCAACGTACGGCTGGAGAACCGGCTTTGGCAAAGATTTCTCCAAGCTGAAAACCGCTTTCTTCGACAATGACTCGCGCGGCGGAAATTTTTACCTTTAATAACCTATCATCCTTTTTAATTTCTGTCCAGGCTCCCGGCCAGGGATGCATGGCGCGGACGAAGCGTTCAAGTTCTATGGCCGGTCTGATCCAATTTATCCGGCCGTCGTCCTTTTCAAACATGCGGACATAGCTGGCTTTTTCATCATCTTGGGCGCGAGGCGCGATCAGTCCGGCCGCATATTTTTTCAATACTCCGGGAAGCGCCTGTCCGCCGAGCCGGCTTAATTTTTCATAGAGGCTTAAGGTTGTCTCGTCGAGCGCGATCGGCAATTCTGCCTGATGGAGAATCGGACCGGCGTCCAGATGCTCGTCCATCTTCATGATCGTGATGCCGCTCTTTTTATCGCCGTTCAAGATGGCGGCTGCGACGCAGGAGGCGCCGCGATATTTCGGCAAAAGCGAGCCGTGGACGTTCACGCCGCCGAATCGGGGCAAGCCAAGAATCGAAGCCGGGATTATCTGGGCGTAAGCGGCCACGATCACGAAGTCGAGATCGTGGACGCCGATTTCAAAATCTCGGATTTTTTCCGGCTGCCAGACCGGCAGGCCGTATTTCAGGGCCAGCAGTTTGACCGGCGGGGGAGTGAGTATTTGTCGCCGGCCGCTCTTTTTGTCCGGTTGGGTGATGATGCCGGCCACCTCGAAATCCCTGTCGTGAAGTAGGTCTTCGAGCGAGGGCAGGGCGAAGTCGGGCGTGCCGATAAAAATCAGTTTCAGCTTATTCATGGCTTTTTACTTCTTTTAATTCCTTGGCATTGTCGATGAACAGGACGCCGTCAAGATGGTCGATCTCGTGTTGGATAACGCGCGCCATAAGCCCCTCGGCTTCTATTAAGGTTTTTTTCGCCGCCTTATCGTAGTATTGGCAGGTCACCTTTTTGTGCCTTTTGACTTGGCCAAAAACATTCGGCACGGACAAGCAGCCTTCCTCGCCCCATTCTTTGGCAAAGGATTTTTTGGTGATTTTTGGGTTGATCATAATCACCGGTCCTTCTTTAGTGTTAATAACGACCACCCTGGTATTTTTGCCGATTTGCGGCGCGGCCAGGCCGATGCCGTCTTTAGCCAGCATGGTTTCGGCCATATCGGCGAAAAATTTACGGGAGGCCGGCGTGATGATTTTTTCCAAACCGAAGTCCTCGGATCTGGTCCGGAGCGTTTCGTTCGGATTGATAAGTATTTTTAATTTTGACATAAAGATTTTATGGTATATAATGGCAGTATGAAAATTAGTACCGGCTTTGAGTCCTTGTCGGACTTGATGAAAAATAAGAAGACCGTCAAGCCGCCGGCGTACGAGTGGCAGGATTTGGCATTGAAAATTATCCGCGAACTACGCGTGCCGGCCTTCAAAAGGAATTCAGTTTTTAAAGTTTGCAAGGAAAATTCAAAAGCATTTGTCGAACGGTGCCTGATCGACACCCGCGAACTCTGCGAGAGTGGCGAGCAATGGAAATATTTTTTTAAGCTGGCCGGCGGCAGAACTTCAGGCGGGCCGTCAAAGTTTAAAGTTCATGACCAGATGGCCGATGCCGAAAGGCGCTTCGTAGGATAACAATTGCGGCTCGTGGCGGATGCCATCGAGCATACCGAGAAGCATGATAATTGATTTAAGCCCGCATTCGCAGACGTCCTTGACGGCGTCTGTCTTTATTTTTAGGATATCGCCGGCCGCGTTTTTCATGAGCAGGTCAACAATCCTCTGATCGAATTTTTTGGCTTTGGGCGTATAGCCGGCCGGTCCGTCTTTTGTCACTTTGTGCGACAAATCGCCCGAGGCGATGATGGCAATGCGCTCGTTCGTGGCCAGAAGCTCTTGTTTGACCAGCTGGCCGAACCGGAAATGTGTTTCAAAATCAAGGCCGGAATAATAAAGCGGGATGATTTTAACCGATTGGATGCGCGAAGCCAGAAGCATCAAGGGGATAGCGGCGCCGTAATCAAGGTTCTCGCCGCTCATGAGTTGGAGCGGAATCTCCGTTTCCAACTTTTCTCGGATTTTGTAGGCGAAGCCGATATTGCCGGTGAACGCGAGCTTGGTTGAAAAATCGCCGAATTCTTCGAATTTGACCGTAAAGGCCGGATTCAGGTTCATAGTAAAAGAGCCGGCCTGCATGGGGCCGTGCGGCGAGATTATAATGATAATGTCCGGGCGGGCGGCATAAAGCTCTTCTTCGAGTTTTTTAAACGCTTTTTCCGTCGCCGCCAGCCGCACTAAATTTTCCTTGCCGACTTTCGGATTAAGCAGCGGCGAATGCGGCACGATGGCTGAAAAAATTATGGACATGAGATTAATTTACGGCCGCGGCCACGCTGGTGGCGGTTTCAGCGGTCGAAGTCGCCGCCGGTTCCATGGCCAGTTCCGGTTTCGGGGCCGCTTGAGGATTAATGGCCTTGCCGGTTTCATAGAGTTCGATGATTTTTCTCGGCACAGAAAGGACGTTTGACCATTTATACCCAAGACTCTCAAAAATTTCGCCGGAAATCACCGGCCTTTTTTGGCCGTTAGCGATGACGTAAACAGATGGAGAAAGCTCATCTTTCAGGATTTCTCCGTCGTCGAAAACTACGGGCGTGGCGGTGGCGTAGCCGGTCAGGACTTTCGGCGCCATCGGCGTGATTTTTTTGTTTTTAAATTTTGTCTTCAGAAAAATCCGATCAAGGACCGGCGCCAGCCTGTTGTCCGAAAACCAGTAAACTCCGCCGGTTATTTTATTCTGGACAAGCGCGCCTGTCAGGTAGGTGGTCGAAGCGGTGATCGGCGAGCCGTCGACATAGGAATCAATGTCTTCCCAACTCGCATCCAGAATTTCTTCCGGGTTGAAGCCGTTTTTCTTAAAAGCCTCGAGCGACGCGAAGCCGCGTTTTTTGTTGTCGATCAAAAGGAACAGGCCGCCGTTCGGCGAGCGGACGATCGAGTATTGCGGAAATTTTATCGGCGCGCCTTTCTCGTATTTATCCAAGTCGGCTTTGTTCACCGTAATAATTTTATCAATGTCGAATCTTGAAGTCAGGGCGCCGCGGCTGGTGAACGGCCGTTTTTTGCCATTCTGCACGAGCCAGACGCCGTTTTCGCCCTTAGCCTGGAGGAGCGAGCCTTCCGGCAGATATTTTGAAAACCAGCGCTGCCAGATTTTATAAAAATTATAATTGCCGTTGTAAACGTGCGGCGTGTAGTTATAAAGCGCGGCTGTGGCCCGGTTGTAGGGTGTTACTTGGACCGAGCCTTGCGTCAGTGTGGAGTAGGGGTTGGTGAAAGCATAGGTCGAGCCGGTGCGGTAGGTGTAATAGCCGGGATTTACCATATAATCATAAAATTGTAGAGCGGCTGAATTAACCTGCTTGCCAAAGCCTTTCCAGCGGGAACCGCAGGCCGCGCCATCCGGACAGCCGTAACCGGCCGCCCAATCAAGTTGGCTCTGGGAAGGCGAGCTGTTTTCGACCAGGCTTTGTTCTTTTTGGAGAAGCACTAAGATGAATTTCGGATTGATGGAAATTTTTTCGCATTTGAGGGCTTTTTCGGCGTCAGTCGGGTTCGAGCTCAGATCGACGGCGCTTTCGCAGTCGTAGTTGTTGGCGGCCGCGTTATGGATGATTTCGGATGCTTTCCGGACAGTGCCGCCGGCGTCGGCGCAGCTGTAGCCGGCCAGAAAACTTCCTTTGGCTTCAAGGAATCTCTGCACGTCGGCCAGGCTCATGGTCCGGTCGTCGAGGATTTCGTCGTCACTGATAATATAATTCGGATTGAAATTATTCACTTCAAGAGTCTCGCCGGCCGAAACTTTTCCAGCCAGAGCGGAAAGCGCGATAAAAATAACCACGAAGAGTAATTTTTTGAAATCGATTTTTTTTATCATGATGTTATTATAACCGGTTTACGGTTTTTCGGCAATCAAAAACCCCGCTCTTCGCGAAGGACGGGGTTTTATTCTCTTATTTTACAGTCATCGTCACTTTGTCGGCCACGCCGATGTCGATGTTGATCTTGTCGCCTTCCTTGATTTTGCCTTCAATGATTTCAAGAGCCAATTCGTCCAGAATCATATTCTGGATAATCCGTTTGAGCGGCCGGGCGCCGAAGGTCGGCTCAAAGCCTTTTTCGGCCAGCATCCGCTTCAGCTTGGCACCGATTTTTATGGTGATGTCTTTGTTTTTGAGCCTCGATTCGACTTTATGGAGCTCCAGGTCGACGATCATGGTGAGCGTTTCCGGCGTCAGATTTTTAAAGACGACGATTTCGTCGATCCGGTTAAGGAATTCCAGTTTGAAATATTCCCGGAGGATCTTGTCGATTTTTTCTTTCATTTCGCCGTCGCGCATCTCTTTTTCCTGGCGTTTGCTTTCGAAATTGACGAAACCGATGGAATATTCGCGGATAACTTCGTTGCCCAGATTCGAGGTCATAATAATGATGGTGTTTTTGAAGTTGACGATCCGGCCCTTGGAATCTGTCAGCCGGCCGTCGTCCAAAATCTGCAAAAGGATATTAAAGACTTCCGGATGGGCTTTTTCGATCTCATCAAAAAGAACGACGCTGTATGGACGCCGCCGAATCCTTTCGGTCAGCTGGCCGCCTTCGTCATAGCCGACGTAGCCCGGAGGCGAACCGATGATCTTGGCCACGCTATGCTTTTCCATGAATTCGGACATATCCAGGCGGACGATGGCCATCTCGTCGTTGAACATGAATTCAGTGATGGCTTTGGCTAATTCTGTTTTACCCACTCCCGTCGGACCGACGAAGAGAAAAGAGCCGATCGGGCGCTTTTCTTCGTTGATGCCGGCCCGCGAGCGGCGGATAGCATTGGCCACCGCCTTAATGGCGTCGTCCTGGCCGATGACCCGCTTCTGCAGTTCTTCTTCGGCTTTGGCCAGCTTCTTAATTTCCGATTCAAGCATTTTTAAGATAGGAATGCCGGTCCATTTTGAAACCACGCGGGCAATGTCTTCCTCGTCGATTTCTTCTTTTAAAATCCGCTGGCCGCCCTTCTGAATTTTGGTCAATTCGCCTTCTTGCTTTTTTACATCCCGTTCCAGTTCGGGAATCTTGGCATAACGAATCTCGGCCACCTTGGTCAGGTCGTCGCCGCGCCGTTCTATGATTTCCGCCTCGGCCTTAAGCGAATCGATTATTCTTTTGGATTCGCGGATTTTGGAAATAATCTCCTTTTCGTTATTCCAGTGCAGTTCCAGCTGGTTGGCTTTTTCTTTGAGTTGTGCCAATTCTTTGTTGATACTCCGCAGTTTCTCCGCGTTTTTTCGATCTTTTTCCTGCATAATGCCAGCCTTGGCGATTTCCAGCCTTTTGATCTCCCGTTTCAGATGGTCGAGTTCGGCTGGCGAAGAATCGATCTCCATGCGCAGGGCGGAGGTCGCTTCGTCAATCAGGTCGACGGCTTTGTCAGGCAGAAAACGGTCGGAAATATAGCGGGTGGAAAGCTTGGCCGCGGCCACGACGGCGTTGTCGGTGATGCGGACGCCGTGATGGATTTCATATTTTTCCTTGATGCCCCGAAGGATGGCAATCGTATCTTCGATGGACGGCTCGGCCACGTAGATCGGCTGGAAGCGTCTTTCCAGGGCCGCATCCTTCTCGATGTAGCGCTGGTATTCTTTGGTGGTGGTGGCGCCGACCGTCCGTAATTCGCCGCGGGCCAAGGCCGGCTTAAGCATATTAGAAGCGTCCATCGAGCCTTCCGAAGCGCCGACGCCAACGAGAGTGTGGAGCTCGTCGATAAAGAGAATAATCCGGCCGCCTTGCGCCTTGATTTCTTTCAAAACCGCTTTTAAACGGTCTTCGAATTCGCCGCGGAATTTGGCGCCGGCCACGAGCGCCCCGAGATCCAAACTGATCAATTCTTTATTCTTTAAAGTTTCCGGCACGTCGCCGCTGATAATTCTTTGCGCCAAACCTTCGACGATGGCCGTTTTGCCCGTGCCGGCTTCGCCGATCAGGACAGGATTATTTTTCGTCCGCCGGGAAAGGACTTGCATGATTCGCCGGATTTCCTCGTCGCGGCCGACGACCGGATCGAGTTTTTTCTGGCGGGCCAGTTCGGTCAGATTGATGGCGTATTTTTCCAAGACGCGGTATTTGGTTTCCGGATCCGGATCGGAGACGGTCTGCGTGCCCCGCAGTTCAGCAAGGATCTTTAAAACCTTTTCATACTCGACGCCGAATTCCAGAAGGATTTCCTGGGCGCGCGATTTGACGCCGATCAGGGAGAGAAGCAAGTGTTCGGTTGAAATGAATTCATCGCCCAGCTTGTCGGCCTCCTTCTTGGCTCGCTCAAGGATTAAGGCCACTTCGGCCGTGCCCTGGACCATGCCGATCATATTGCCCGGCGCCGTTTCCGCACCGGCTTTCGGCAGTTTATCCAGTTCGTCATCGACAATTTTCAGCACCTGGCGCATGTCCAAGCCGAGTTTTTCCAAAACCGGCTTAACCAAGCCTTCCGGCTGTTCAATTAAGGCCGTAAAAATATGCAAGGCTTCGATATGCTGCTGGCCGTTTTCGTGAGCGATCATCTGGGCATTGATTATCGCTTCTTGAGACTTATGAGTGAATCTGTCAAACATACGGATTAATTTAAAAATTAGTGGTAGCTAAAATTAAGGCTTAAAAAATTTTCATTTTAAAAACTTGCCGATTGACTATTTAGCAGTCTCTTGGCTAGAGTGCTAAATATACTATACGATTATAATAAAGGGCTGTCAATAATAATTTAGCATGCCAGCGCCTATCAGCCAAATCGAATCAAACGAAAAGAGGCTGCAGTCTTTTTCTAAAACCGCGTATTTGGAGATTTCCCGCGGCCAAAGGCTGCCCGGCCAGGCATAGGAGGGACGATCACCGGCCCGCATGATGCCAGGTTATCTTAAAGCGCCAAATGGCGCTACCAATAAAAGAACTGTACGGTAATATAGTGTAAATATTGCCAATATCAAGCGGTTAGGGTATATTTTAGCTATGGAAAATATCGTCATTTTAGGTATAAATATTTCAACCAAATCTAAAATCGAGATCCTTAAACGGATTTCGGCATTCTTAAATGACGGCCGGCAGCACGCGCTTGTTACGCCAAATCCGGAATTTCTGATCGAGGCTCATAAGAATGAGGAATTTTTTTATGTTTTGAATCATGCCGACCTGGCCGTGTCGGATGGTTCCGGCCTAACCCTGGCGGCCTTGTTTTTAGGTGAGCGATTGCATCGTTTTCCCGGCGCGGACCTTGTTTTGGAAATCTGCCGGATGGCCGAACGGGAAGGAAAATCGATTTTCCTTCTTGGCGGCGAATTCGGCGAAGGGAAAGAAGCGGCGGAAAAATTGCGATCGTTTTTTCCGGAATTAAAAATCGCCGGCGCGGAAGCGGGGCTTAAAAAGGGGAAATGGAAATTAGAAAGAGGGGAGTGGCTCGAGGGCAAGGCGGAAAATGACGAGCTTCTCCGGAAAATCAACGCCGCGAAGCCCGATATAATTTTCACCGCCTTCAACCATCCGCGGCAGGAAATCTGGAATTTCCACAATCTGCCCTTAATGCCCTCGGTTAAAATTGCGGCCGGTGTTGGTGGCACATTTAACTTTTTGGCCGGCCGGGTCAAGCGCGCGCCGCGAATAATGCGCTCGCTCGGCCTGGAATGGCTTTGGCGGCTCATCCTTGAGCCCTGGCGCCTCAAGAGGATAATCGACGCCGTCATCGTCTTCCCTTTAAAATTTTTTCGCTGGCGTTTCATCAACCCTCATCTCTACCGCCAAAACGTCGCCTGCTTGCTTTATAAAAAGGAGGAGGGGAAATATAAGATTTTAATTTTAGAAAGAGCTGATCAGGCCGGCTATTGGCAGGTGCCGCAGGGCGGAACGGACGGTGAAAATTTAGCAAGAGCGGGAAGAAGAGAATTGCAAGAAGAGTTAAATGTGGATAAAATAAAAAATATCAAATTTTTCTCCGGGGTGTATAAATATAAATTCGGGAACGGCCTTGGCAAATATGGCGGCGCGGCCAATAAAATCGGCGGCTATAAGGGTCAATCGCAAAGTCTGGTTATCGCCGAATTCGCCGGTGTCGATAGTGATATAAAAATAAATTTTTGGGATCATTCGGCTTGGAAGTGGGTGAATAGTGAAAATTTTATCGCAGAGCTGCATCCGACCAGAAGAGAGTCGGGAAGCATATTTTTAGAGAAACTTAAAGAGATTACGGCTGACAAGACGGACGGCAAGTTCGACCGGAGCGGGATGATATAAAATTCAAAAAGATGTAAAAAATTTTTGCAAGTTTATAAAAATTTTGCTAATATAAAAACAAGTAAAGCATTAATTTTATTTTTAACGTAGCACTGGTGGAAAGTGACAAACCCGAATTTAAGGTGGATTAAGAGTTCGCTGGAATGAGGTTTTTTATTTATGGCAAAAAATGCGGTTATTAAAAAGGCGTCAGAGATAATAAGACGGCATCCGGGGAAAATCCCGGTGATTTTGGGGCCGACGGCGAGCGGGAAGACCGGGCTCGGCGTGGAGCTGGCGTGGCGTTTGGACGGCGAGATCGTTTCGGCCGATTCGCGGCAGGTTTATCGGGGCATGGATGTGGGGACGGGAAAAGACCTTCTGAATTATGAATTAAGAATTACGAATTGCGAATCCAAAAGGAAGAGTAAGACAGTTAAAATTCCTTATCATTTGATCGATGTGGCGTCTCCAAAAACTAAATTTGACTTGGCAAAATATCAGAAGCTGGCTTATGAAGCGATTGTGGATATTTTGCGGCGGGGAAAATTGCCGATCGTCGTCGGCGGTTCGGGGCTGTATTTACAGGCGATTGTCGACGACTATGAACTCTCGGCCGTGAAGCCGGATCGGAAGCTAAGAATTGAGCTTGAGAAAAAGAGCGTGGCAGAACTGTTTACCATGCTTAAAAAGATCAATAAGACTTTCGCCGGTAAGCTCAACAACAGCGATCGGAACAACAAGCGTCGGCTTATCCGGTATTTGGAGATAGCAAGAAACCAGAAGGCCAATAAAGCTTGTAAGGCCCGCAAGGTTAATGGACATGAATATTTATTGATCGGCTTGCGTCCGGAAAAAGAGGAGTTGGAGAAGCGGATTTATGAAAGGCTTATCGAGCGGCTGGAAAAAGAAGATATGGTCGGCGAGGTGGAGCGCCTGCATGGCGAGGGCGTGAGCTGGCAGCGCCTTGAAGACTTCGGATTAGAATACAAATTCATCGCCTGGCATCTTGAGAAAAAAATCGATTATGAGACAATGGTTGAAAAGCTGAACATCGCCATCCGCCAATTCGCCAAGCGCCAGCTCGTCTGGTTCAGACGCTGGGAAAAGCAGGGGAGAGAGATTGAGTGGATTTGAAACTTATTTGTTAAGACAAAAATTTTTGCAACAAATCCATGACCGTCTTGGGGTTGGCCTTGCCTTTGGAGGCGGCCATGGTTTGGCCGACCAGAAATTGCAGAATGTTGGTTTTGCCTTTCTTATATTGTTCGGCTTGAGCCGGATTTTTGTCGAGCACTTCCCGGACGATTTTTTCCAGGGCGGCCGCATCGTCGAGCTGTTCAAGGCCGAGGCTGGCCATGAGGTGCGCCGGGCTTTCGTTGCTCTGGTACATCGCTTCGAGAATTTTCTGGCCGGCGGACGAATTGATTTTTTCCCGATAGACGAGCGTGATCAGTTCGGCGAAATTTTCCGGCGTAATTTTTAGGTTCTTCATATCCTCGTTTCTTTCCTTTAAATGCTTGAAGAGTTCGCTTAAAAGCCAGTTGGCCGTGGTCTTGGCCAGCTTCTTTTTTTGCCTTTCCCAATTGTCGCCGCCTGCGTCGATCCAGGCGCGGAGTTCGGAGATGACCTGCTCCGCGTAATCGGCCAGATCGCGGTCGCCGACCAGGAGTTCGGCGTCGTATTCGCTTAGGTCGTATTCGGCCATGAATCGCTTTAATTTTTTGTGCGGCAATTCGACCAGGCCGGTTTTAATTTCATCAATCCAAGCTTCGTCGATATGGAGGGGCGGAATGTCCGGTTCGGGGAAATAGCGGTAATCGGCCGAGGTTTCTTTGGCTCTTTGCGAAAAGGTTTCTCCCTTCTGGTCATTCCAGCCGCGCGTTTCCTGAAAAAGTTTTTCGCCTTCTTCGATGGCCGCAATCTGCCGGCCGGCTTCGTATTCGATCGCCTTCTCGATGGCGCGGAAAGAGTTGATGTTTTTCAGTTCGACTTTCGGGTTGAGACGGTAATCGCCGAGCGGCTTGATTTCGCAATGGCCGCGGTATTCCCAGCGGCCCTTTGCCTGCACGCTGACGTTGGCTTCGCAGCGCATCTCGCCTTTTTCCATGTCGGCGTTGGAAACGTCCAAGTACCTAAGGATCTGTTGGAACACTCGGCAGAATTTTTTGGCCGTTCCCGCGTCCCGGATTACCGGTTCGGTGACCAGCTCCATGAGCGGCGTGCCGGCGCGGTTGAAATCGGCCAGCGTGTGCGGCGAGCCGTCAGGATGAATGAGCTTGCCCGTGTCTTCTTCCAGATGGATGCGGGTGATCTTGATTTCTTCGCTGCCAACGTCCATCCGTCCGTCAAAAACCAGTGGCAGGTCATATTGGGAAATTTGATAACCTTTCGGCAGATCGGGATAAAAATAATTCTTGCGGTCGAATTTGCTCAGGCGGTTCACCTGGCAGTCGAGGCCCAGGCCGATCAGGATCGTCCATTCGATCGCCTGCCGGTTGGGATAGGGGAGGGTGCCTGGATGTCCGAGACAGACCGGGCAGACGGTGGTATTCGGCTCTTTGCCGTGCGCGTCATTGTCGCAGCGGCAGAACATCTTCGATTTGGTCTTCAATTCGGCATGGATTTCCAGACCAATGATGACGTCGTATTTTTCGTTGTTTGGCATAAATTAATCATAGCCGAAGCGGTCCAAAAAAACAAGATGCTTTTTTGGCTAGGGATGGACAAGGCTTTTAAAACAATCCGGTGCTGCCGTGGCCGGCGGCGCCGCGGTCAGTCTGGTCGTCGATGGCGGTTTCAATCATGATCGGCGTCTTGATTTCTTGAATCAGAATCTGGGCGATTTTTTGGCCGTGGGCGATATGAATCAGATCGGAAGACAGGTTGATGATATTAACCAGAATTTCGCCGCGGTAGCCGGCGTCGATCACGCCGCCCAGAATATGGAGGCCTTGGCGAGCCAGGCCGCTTTTATCCCAAATCAGCCCGACATGGCTATCGGGAATGGCCAGCTTGATGCCGGTGCGGATCTGGGCGATTTCATTATGGACCAGCGAATAATGCTCGCAGGCATAAATATCCAAGCCGGCGTCAGAAGCATGCGCTCGGGTTAGAGATTTGGCATGCCCGTGAATTTTTTCGATTTTTAAAACCAACTCACCGTCGTTTTTCTGCTTTTCGCCATTCACGTATATTTCGATGAAGTTGGGCGCGAAAGTTTTCTCTCTTCCGGCCGGTCGCGGAATTTCTGCCGGTTTTATCCGGGAAGGCGTGCCCGAGTCGATCTTTCGGCCGTAGACGAAACCGTCTTCCGGCGCCGGCTCTTTGGCCGGTCCGGCAAGCTCTTCGTAAAACCGGTGGGCAGAAACCGGCTTGCCTGCCTGAAGATCATCGCCGGCGATAGTTTTCAAGACCTCGTCCAGGACCAGGCCGCTTATTTCTTCTCTTGATTTAATACCATCGGCATCGGCGCATTCGATCAATGATAAATCGGGGAATGAGCGGGCGATTTCTAGGTAGACTTTCTCCGCTCGGCGCAGATGATCTAGGTCTTCCTGATGGATGTCGTTCGTTTTGCCTTTCCAGTCTTCCCTGGTTCTTTCTTGCGATAGCTTCTGGGAAATTTCCGCCGGCACATGAAGGATGATATTCAGATCAGGCTTGGGAATGCCGAAGAGTTCGTATTCCAATTGGTAGAGCCAGTGGAAATATTTTTGCCGTTCGTCATCGCGGTCGATTTTGCCACCCTGATGGCCCATGTTGGCGGTCACATAGCGGTTCGAGATGACGATCTTGCCTTCTTTGAGCCACTCCTTGATTTTAAAGCTGGCGTCGAAGCGGTCGCAGGCGTAGAAAATGGAGGCGCGGTACGGTCCGATTTCTTCGGCTGAACCGTATTTGCCGCCCAGGTATTCTTCGACCAGGCCGGCCGACTTCGTGTTGTATTGCGGAAAATCCGCCAGCTCGACAGCGTAGCCGGCTTGCTTCAGTTTTTCCATGAGCAAGCCGGCCTGCGTGGCCTTGCCTGAGCCGTCGGTGCCGTCGATGACGATGAATTTTCCTCTTAGTTTTTCCATATTATGAATGCTTGGCGATTATCCGGTCGATCGCTTCGTAAAGCTCCGCCTCTGTTTTGTTATTTTCGATGTTATAATCAGCCGTAGCGCCGATTTTCGGGATGTTGATTTCCGTTTCCGCTTCGTGGTCCTTTTTGAATTCGGCCAAAGTTTTCCGGGTGTCGCCGGCGTTTTCGCCGCGGGCGAGGAGGCGCTCGTATCTTGTCTTTAAATCGGCCGTGACATAGACGAGCTTGAATTCAGGCAGCGGCCGCAAATATTCGATATCCGGAAAGCGGCGGATGCCGTCGACGATAATGATTCGGTTCCCGTTTTTTTGCGCGTCCTCGCTTAAGATTTTGGCCAAAAGATTTTGGCCGAAGCTGGCGCGGAGGATGCCGGAAAGGCGGATCAGGTTTTCGCGGCTCGTTTCCTCTCCGATCCGGCTAAGGACGTCGCGGAGCGGATCGGAAAAGCGGTGCGTGGAAGCGCCGTGTTTTTCTTTCAGGTATTTTGCGGCTAGGCCTTTGCCGGACGCCATTTCGCCGACAAAGCCTAGGATGAGTTTTGGCATAGAATTTAGTTTTATTTCGTTTATTTTGCCACGATATCCTGCATCCCTCTTCGAATATCCCAGTCGTCCGGGTTCAGGTCGGAGTGGAGTTTCAGGTTCGGGAACAGGTCGAGCAAGGCGTAGTGCATTTTGTGGGCGATTTTTCTCAAGGTCGGATGGACGGTTTTCATGGAACGCAGTTCGACGACGTAGACGGCGGCCGGCAGGCCGTAGGCGACGCGGCAGGCCATATTGAAGCCGAGGGAAATGTAATACTGTTTGATTTCCGGCGAGGCGTTCAATCGGTCGATGGCCGCGATTTGCTCTTCGATCAGCCCGATCGCCCTGACCCTTGTTTCGTCCGGAAGCTGGTTCAAGTACCATTCGTTGAAGCCGTAGTCGGTGGTTAGAAGTGGCATGCGGCAGACGCCATTCCGATGCCTTTGGATGTCTCGGAAAGAGCCGAAATCCAAAAGAAAGTCGAAGGTTATATTGCCGAGTTCGGAGAGGAAGTGTGGCAGATTTGTCTTCTGCGGACGGGCGGCAAGCAGATCGTTGTAGGCATGGAGCTCGTCGCCGGCGATATTAGTTTTATAATTAAAGCTGTAGGCTTCGCGCGGGTAGAAATAATCGTGCTTCTCGCTTGCGAGGGCGCGATAGCTTTCTTGCTCTTCGTAGAGCTTATGGCTGAAGCTGTGGCCGTATTTTTCTTTGAGCTTCGAAAGCATGTCATCGGCGATCGTCTGGACTTCCCGGAGGGGGTGGTGCCGGAGAAGCGAGATTTTGTCCCAGGCCTGGCGCAGGTTGGTGTGCCAGCTTAGTTGCGTGGTGATGCCGGCCGGCAGGAAGCCGCGCAGACAATCAAAGGCGCGGGCGGTGATAGCCTTTTGGTAGACCTCCTCTTTTTCTTCCTCGCGCTTCGGATATTTTTTTATCAAGTGGTCTTTGACTGCCGCTTGCGATTCGATATAGAACTTCATCCAGCGGTCGAGGATGGCCTTCGAATCGGCCGTGCCGAGCGGATCGACGATCGGCTGTTTTGACATGTCGACGTAGCGGGTCGACGTTTCCTGGCCGGAATAGAGCGGCCAGTCCTGCACGGCCTTGTCAGCCAAAATGCTCAGCCGTTCGATGAACATGGTGGTCGAGCCGCAATCGGCAATGCTCAAGTGGCCGTAGCCGACATAGAATTTTTCCATGAAGTTGCCCGAGCCGGTTTCCTTGACTTTGTCGACATGCTCTTCCACGCTCTGCGGGCTGCGGGAGTAGAGAGCCTGGAGCATGGCCATGTCTTCGGGGTTGAATTCGTCGTGAACAAAAATTTTATACATATGGTTTTTTGATTCAGTCGCGGCGGTTGGCGCCACGGCCGCGTGGTTTTCGCCTTGGGCCGGCCGGTCGCCGTCTTGGCCGATGGTAATTTTTTCGGAAACAGTGGCCGCTTCCGCCGCCTTGAAATCAAAATTTCTATACATTTCGGACGCCCGCGGCTTAGCGTCGCCGTAGTATTTGCTATTGAGCCCCTTGGAGCCGTACGGCCGTTCGCAGGCAGAGGAGAGAGTTTCGAAGGCCATCTGGCCGATGGGCATGCCGTAATGAAGTTTGATCGGCAGGGGGCCGGCGTTGTATAATTCCAAGGTCATCTTGAGCGAGTTGCCCGGATCAAGATAGCCGGCAGTCGTATGGATTATGAGGCCGAGCCGCCCCAGCGAGCTTTTGCCCTCAAGCCGGCCGACGAAACAATCCGAAACCCCGGTTTTTTCCATGATTAGGCCAAGAGCGAATTCGCCCGGATGGAGGATAAACGGCTTGTTGTGGTCGATGGTTACGGCCGCCATCAGATTGTTGGCTTTTTCCCGGACGTCGATGACGAAATTTTCGAGCGTATTGAAGACGAGAAAATCCTTATCAAGATGGAGGTCGACGCTGGCCGGCTGCAGGTAGGCCTCGTTGAACGGCTCAATAATAATGCCGCCTTTCCTTATTTCTTCGCGGATGTCTTTGTCGGATAATATCATAGACAAAATAAAAGCGGGCCTCCTTGCGCGCTTTATGAAAACTTGTGAATAGTTCTTTTGGCTATTTTATTCTAGCAGAAGACCCGGGAAAAATGCAAGGGTAAAAAAATAAAAGCATCTCTTTAGACGCTTTTATTTTTTTTAGGGTTTAAGTTTACAAACCAACCTTGATTCCCGGGCCCATGGTGCTGGCGACGTAGACGCTTTTCAGGTAGACGCCTTTTGAGGAGCCGGGTTTGGCTTTTTTGACGGCATCAAGAAAGGCGTTGAAGTTGTCCGCCAGTTTAGCGCTGTCGAACGAGGTTTTACCGATGGAAACGTGGACGTTGCCGGTGTCGTCGTTCCGGAAAGAGACCTTGCCTTTTTTTAGTTCAGCCACGGTCTTGGCCGGGTTCGGGCTGACCGTTTCATTCTTCGGCGAGGGCATTAGGCCGCGGGTGCCGAGGATTTTCGCGATCTGCGCCAGGTTTTTCATCATGCCCGGTTCGGCCACAGCCACCTGAAAATCGGTCTTTTCGGTTTTTTTGATTTCGGCGATCAGATCGTCGCCGCCGACCAGATCGGCTCCGGCTTCCCGCGCCGCTTTTTCATTCTCCGGAGAAACAAAAGCGCAGACTTTGACGGTCTTGCCGGTGCCGTGGGGGAGGGAAACGGCGGCGCGCACCTGCTGATCGCCTTTTTTGGTGTCGATGCCGAGGCGGCAATGGACCTCGATCGAAGAATCGAATTTGGTTTTGGAGAATTTCTTCGCCAATTCGATCGCTTCGGTGACCGCGTAAGCCTTGGTCCGGTCGAAATCATACTCGACCTTTTTCTTCTTGATGATTTTTTTCTTCATAAAATTTTGTGGTTAAAACGTCCGTCCGGACTCCCACATTTAGTTATTATTTGATTTCCACGCCCATCTGCCTGGCCGTGCCGGTGATGATTTTCATGGCTGCTTCGACGTCGTTGGCGTTCAGATCGGGCATCTTCAACTCGGCGATTTCCCGGAGTTGGGCCTTGGTCAACGTGCCGACTTTTTCCGTCAGCGGTTTGCCAGAACCTTTTGGGATTTTGGCGAATTTTTTTATCAATTCGCCGGCCGGCGGGGTTTTGGTGATGAATTCGTAAGTGCGATCCTCGAAAACCGAGATTTCCACCGGCGTGACTTCACCCATCTTATCCTTGGTCCGGTCGTTGAATTCCTTGCAGAACTGGGCGATGTTTAGGCCGTGCTGACCCAGGGCCGGACCGACCGGCGGCGCCGGATTGGCCTGGCCGGCCGGAATTTGCAGCTTGATTTTCGTCAATATTTTCTTGCCTTTTTTTGCCATACAATTAGCTTATGAAGTTCATAAAGTTTATAAAATTATAAAGTAGAAGCTCAGAAAGAAAAAACTTTATGAACCTTATGAACTTTATAGCTTTATGACCACTTATATCTTTTTAATCTGTAAAAAGTCGAGCTCCACCGGGGTTTCGCGGCCGAACATGGAAACAAGCACCTTGACTTTGCCTTTGGCCTCGTCGATATGAGTGACCTTGCCTTCCAGATTCTTGAACGGACCGTCGACGATGCGGACGGGGGAGCCGGCCGTGATGTCGATTTTGAATTTCGGCTCTTCTACGCCCATGCGCTTCTGGAGTTCTTTTACCTCCTTTTCGGAAATCGGCGTCGGGATGGTGCCGGTGCCGATGAAGCCGGTGACGTTCGGCGTATTCCGGACAACGTACCAGGAATCGTCATTAACGACCATTTCCACCAGGACGTAGCCGGGGAAGATTTTTTCTTCGACGATTTTCCGCTTTCCGTTTTTGATTTTGATTTTTTTTTCGATCGGGATTAGGATATTAAAGATTTTTTCTTCCATATCCATGGATTCGATTCTCTGCCTCAAGTTGCGGGCGACGTTTTCTTCGTAGCCTGAATAGGTATGAAGAACATACCAGCGCCGTCCTTGATTCAATACTTGTTTGGCCATATGTTTAGAAGTTATATTACGATCGGTTGATTACGAGTTCGATGCCCCAATTAAAAGCGTAATCCAGAGCGCCTAGAAATAAGGCCATGCCGATGCTGACGCCGATAACCAACAGAGTGTGGTTGTAGGCTTCCTTTTTGGTCGGCCAAGCGACCTTTTTCATTTCCTCAATCGAGGCCTTGATGTAGTTGATAAGATTCATATTTCTTTTATTAAAAAACAGCCCGGTGGCAGGCTTTTTAATTTATACTTAAGATAGTACATTATTATCGCGCTCATGTCAAGAGCCAGTAGCCGGCCAGGCTGACTACCAGCCCCAGAAGGCTGCCGGCGATCACTTGGGCAGGCGTGTGGCCGATCTGTTCGAGGAGGTGAGGATAGGTTTCGTTTAAAACCCAGTCTTCCTTCAAGTCCTTGACCAGAGCGTTTAAAACCTTGCCATGCTGGCCGAGATACTGGCGGATGCCGACAGCATCGCGGATGACGATGATCGCCAGAACGAAAGCCAAGGCGAAAAGGGGAGAGTCGAAGCCTTCAATCAGTCCCATGATGGCGGCTAGAGAAACGACGATGGCGCTATGGCCGCTTGGCATGCCGGAATAAGCCAGAAGGCTTTTCCAGTCGAAGCGCGCGTGGTTCGATTTGATGAATAGCTTGATGATTTGCGCCAGACCGCCGGCGACGAGCGGTAGGAGGATGATTAAGTAGGGCATAGACAATATTTATATTTAAGCGCGAATGTGTTAAGATGGATTTATGGAAAATATTTTAATCGCGGTCCTTTACGGCGCCGTCCAGGGCGTGGCTGAATTCCTGCCCATATCCAGTTCCGGCCATCTGGCCGTGTTTCATCGTTTTTTGCCGCTTGCCACCGAGAACGAGCTGGCTTTCGACGTGGCTCTGCATTTTGCCACGCTGGCGGCGGTCGTTTTTTATTTTTGGAAAGATATCGTTTTGCTTTTCACGGCCTGGCTCTCAAGCCTGCGCGGACAGGGTTCCGCGAACAGCCGTTTGGCCTGGCTCATTATCCTGGCCACGATTCCGGCCGCCGTTTTCGGCAAGCTTCTGGATGATTGGGTGGAGAATGAGTTACGTTCGCCTTTCCTTATCGCCTTTATGCTGGCGGCGGTCGGCGCGCTTTTTCTTTTGGCCGAAAGGAAATCCAGTCAAGAAAGTGGTTTGGAAAATCTGGATTGGAGAAAATCATTTTTAATCGGCTTGGCCCAGGCGCTGGCTCTCGTGCCCGGTACCTCCCGTTCCGGCATAACCATTATAGCAGGAATGTTCTCGGGTTTGAAGAGGGAGGCGGCGGTTCGTTTTTCTTTCCTTCTGATGCTGCCGATCACCTTCGGCGCTGGCATGACAAAAGCTCCGGAAGCGATCGGATCTTTGCGTGATATGGATGATGTCATGGTTCTCTCGGCGGCTTTTCTGTCGGCGGCCGTTTTCGGCCTCCTGTCCGTCAGATTTTTGGTCGGCTACGCCCGCGGACACCGGCTGGATATTTTTGCCTATTACCGGTTTGCCTTGTCGGCGTTGATCGTCGTTCTGAATTCATTTGCAATCTAGACGGCCGGTTTCCATGCGGCCGATAAATTGAAGAGGCCATAGGCCAAGAGGCTATTTAAAAGAAGCAGCGCGAAGAGGATGGACGCGACAGATGCTTCGAGTCGGGCAAGAAGATTGCCGAATATAAGGTTCGGCGCCGGCTGTATAAATTTTTTATCCGGCAGGGCGGCTGTCTCAAGGCGTTGTTCGGCTTGATTTTTATAAAGTGGCGATTCGCCGGATGTGTTATCGAGGGCGGATAAATTAAGAGAATCATGCGAAGAAAAAAACACCGGCTTATTTTTTATTTCCGACTCCGCCGTTCCCAAAACTCCCCCTGATTTTTTGGCGGCAACAGGGGTTTCCGCTTGGGGCGGAGCGCCGAAGAGCTGGACGATGATGGTTGTTTCCTGTCCTTGGAAATTTCCGGTGATTGCGGCTACGCCGGTTTCCTTGTAAAGATCATTTAAAATATTTTTTTTGTGGAGAGGGGAGTCGAGCCAGCCATTGACCGCGCCTTCGCTCGTCTGGAAGTCCATGGCCAGATTTTCGCCGGCGTAAGAGTAGGCATAGCCGGCATCCTTGATCCAAGCGGAAAATTTCCGGCCGGAAAGAGTGTGGGAAAAAATCTGGGCGGCGAGCAGATCCTGGCCTTTCCGGGCAGCGGCTTCAATGAGGAGGTCGTCGGCCGCGAGCCTTTCCAAGCCGGCCTGTCCCCGTTCGCGGTTCACAAGCTCAATAATTCTGTCCGGTGCGATACCGGAAAGATGGGCCGTTTTTGGCAATAAAAAAATCCCTATGAGCGCAAGCAATAGAGAAGCGGATGTTCGAATCTTGTTCGGGCAAAATAGAAAAAACGGTTTTTGCCGCGGTTGTTTTTCTTCCATTTTATTTTTGTTTTTATTTTTTTGATTTTGTACTATAATTATATCAGGTATTTTTGAAAAAATCAAGCCTGATTTATCCACAAGCCAAAATTTTTATGAAAAAAATAATTTTCGCGCTTATCATTTTGATTGTAATCGCGGCGGCGGCAGCGGCGGCGGCATTCGTCTATGATATTTCGACGCCGGTCGATCGGAGCGGAGCGGATGCCGGCTTCGTAATCGAGAAAGGCGACGGCGTCAAGGCGATCGGCGCCAAGCTCAAGGCGGCCGGGTTTATCCGTTCGCGCTTCATGTTTGAAACTTATGTCTGGCTCCTCGAAAACGAATCTAAATTCCAGGCCGGCGTTTACGCTTTGAGTCCGAAATTGTCGGCCGAAGAAATCGTCCGCGTTTTCGTTAAAGGCAAGGCCGTGAACCGCGAGCGGGAAATCAAATTGATCGAAGGCTGGACGAACCGGGAAATCGGCTTCTATTTGGAAAAGGAAAAAATAATGGCCGCGAAAGATTTTTCCGCCCTTGCCGGGCCGGAGTCGGCCAAGAGTTTTCAAGGAAAATTTTCCTTCCTTTCAGACAAGCCGGCCGGTGCCGGTTTGGAAGGCTATCTTTTTCCGGATACCTATCGCATCTTCAAGGACGCGGGCGGCGAAGATGTCGTGGCGCGCCTTCTGGGGAATTTCGACAGGAAGCTCGAGGCCGGGATGCGGGCGGAGATCGGGCGGCAGGGCAAGTCGATTTTCGAAATCGTGACCATGGCTTCGATTATCGAGAAGGAAGTGCGGAAGACAGAGGACATGAAGATTGTTTCCGGAATTTTCTGGAACCGCATCCGGAACGGCCAACCGCTCCAATCCTGCGCCACGCTGGCCTACATCCTTGGCGTGAACAAGCCGCAGTATACGCTCGAAGATACGAAGACGGAATCGCCGTATAACACTTATAAATACCCGGGCTTGACACCAGGGCCGATCGCTAACCCCGGCTTGAACGCCATTGAGGCCGCCATCTATCCGGCCGCGACCGATTACAATTATTTTCTCTCCGATCCGAAGACCGGCGCCACCGTCTTCAGTCGCGCCTACGACGAACACGTGCGGAATAAAGAAAAATATCTAGACTAAAATATGTTCACCGAATCAGGTCGATCGAGTTTGTTTTCCGGCGAGCAATAAAAAAGCCACGGAAAGCATCGACGGCCATCGAGTGCTGATTCTTCCGCGAAGCGGCCGGAAAAAAATAGCTGACTCTGGGGCGCGTTTAATTATCAGGAAAAATAGCTAAGATTCAAGCGGTTGACAGATATTTCTTTTGTGGTATTATGAAAATATTGTGAAGCCGGAGACAGTAGGCGAAAAAATAAGTCCTGCCGAGGTTTGAGCGAGAGGGTAGTGATATCCGATTGCCGATTTTTGATCTCTCGGGTTTCCTGGAGATTTTTTTGTTTTATAATTCAATCAATATTATGCCAAAGACAAAATTGCAGAAAGGAGAAATCCTCCGCGACCTGAAAGAGAAGATCAGCCGCTCCAAGTCGGTGGTCTTCGCCAAGTTCGAAAAACTGACCGTGAACGAAGCGGAAACCCTGAGAAAAGAACTCAGGAAAGAGAAGAGCGAATATTATGTCGCCAAGAAGACCTTGATCGGCCTGGCTTTCAAGGACGCCGGTTTGGAAATTGAAACCAAGAAATTCGACGGTCAGACCGCCGTGGTTTTCGGCTACGAGGATGAAGTCGTGCCGGCCAAGCTGGTTGGAAAATACAAAAAGGAACTTGAGGATAAAGTCGGTTTTTTCGGCGGCGTCTTGGAAAATAAGTTCATCAATGCCGCCGAAGTGGCCAACTTGGCCAGCTTACCCGGCAAGACCGAGCTTTACGCCAAGCTGGTCGGCACTTTGAACGCGCCGGTTGCCGGCTTCGTCAACGCCCTGGCCGGCAATATCCGGAACTTTGTCCAGGTTCTCAAGGCGATTGAGGAGAAGAAAGCGTAATTAAGCAAAGCGTAATCAAATATTAACTTATAAATTCCCTTCGGGGTTAAAGAAAAAAATATGTCAGAAGAAGTGAAAACCGAGGAAACTTCTGTGGAAGTTCCGGCAAAATTTTCCAGCCTGGTTGCTGAGATTGAAAAGATGTCAGTTCTCGACCTGGCCGAATTGGTGAAGATTCTTGAAAAGAAATTTGGCGTTTCCGCCGCCGCCCCGGCCATGATGATGGCCATGCCTGGCGCCGCCGCCGCCGAAGTGGAAGAGAAGACCAGCTTTGACGTCGAATTGACCGACGCCGGCGCGAATAAGATCAACGTGATCAAGGTCGTTCGCGAATTGACCAGCTTGGGATTGAAGGACGCCAAAGACTTGGTCGATGCCGCTCCGAAGATGGTCAAAGAAGGCTTGAAGAAAGAAGAAGCCGAAGACATGAAGAAGAAATTGGAAGAAGCCGGCGCCAAAGTGACTCTGAAATAAGCACTGAGACGCACAAAGAAATAGAGACGCCCCGTCGGGGCGTCTCTATTCGCATTTCGGCAGTTCGCCGGAGTAGAGGGAAGAGCCGTTTAAGAGATAGACGGTTTTCTTTTTTTCGTTCACGATAAAGTTTTTGACATTCGGGAGAGAGTCGAATCGGTATTGGCATTGGAAGGCGCCTTGCTTGTCGAACAAAGCCAGGCGGCGGTTGGCGGAATCTAAAACGTAGATGGCATCCAGGTCGCGGCTTACGGAGAGGTCATCGGCGGATGAAAGGGCCGGGTCGATCGCCTCCAGCTGGAAATTTTCTCGGGCGCCTTTCAGGAATTTGTCAAGGCGGCCGTCTTTGTTAAGAATATAAATACTGCCGTCGATGCCGAGTGCTGCCGTGTTGCTGAAATCGTATTTTTGGTTCAGCCAGGCCGAGCCGTCGGTCAGTTTGTCTCGGTCTTTGCGGTATCGGAAAATCTGGCTGGATAACCGGTCGGCCAGGTAGAAGCGGCTGTTGTAAAAGACCAGGCCGGCGATATTTTCCACTTCGACTTCTTTGACGAAATCCGCCTCGCTCATGTTTCCGGCTTTGTCCAGGCTTAGGATTTGTCCGCCATTCAAGTAATAAACCGTGCCGGCATCATCATTGTGGGCGGGGTAGGAGAGGCTCGCGATGGCGGCACTAGAGGAAGCATTGAGCACGGTGGCCAGGTTGTTGGCCGTATCCAGGCTGTAGATTTTTTTGTTGGCGCTGTCGCCGGCATAAATCTGGTTGCCGGCAATGATGATGTTGGCCGGCTCGGCGGCCGGTTCGAGTTTGGCGTAAGCGGCGATTTCGTTCAAGGGCGAAACGCGAACCACGCGCCGGATTTTCTCCATCTGCGTTTCGTATTTTTTTAGGAAATCGGCTTTGGCCTGAGTTTTTTCGGCGTCGGCCGGGTCGAGCCGCTCGACCATCGCCCTGATTTCGTCGTAGAGTTTTTTGGCCGCCTCGTCGTTCTTGTAAAGCAAGTTGGCGTCGAGCTGGTTTTCTTTCTGCTCGATCGTTTTGACCAGATTATCATAAAGCGCTTGTTCGCTCTTTTTTTGGTTCGCGTCATGGCGGGTGGCAAGTCCGTAGCTTAAAGAGGCGGCCGAAAGAATGAAAACAGCCATGAGGATCCGGCTTTTCAGGCTGAGCGATTTTAACCACAGGCCGAGCGCCAGGACCGTATCGATAATCCTTGCCGGCAAATTTTTAAAAAATGACAGAGGCTTGAAGCGGCGGATAAGGCCGAAGATGGCAATGAGGAGGCCGGCCAGGCGTCCGGCCGCGGCCTGGAGAAGGGCGGCGAGCTTGGCCGGAGAAAAAAATGAGACTCGCCGTTTGAAAAAAATTTTGTCCTTGATAAGGCCTGTCGGGAAAAGGTTCGGCTGCTTTAAATCGAGCGCCTTCGGGCCGCCGAAACGGAATTTAGGCAAGATTAATTCTTTCCATTTTTTCAGGCTGACGTAGCCGCCGGGGGTTAGGAATTTTTCCGTGGAATCTTCAACGGCGTTCAGGTTGATTACCGATTCCTTGGCGTTCTGCGGCCTGGCCGGGATTTTTTTTATTTCTTCTTCGGCAAAGCCGGCTGTATTCTTAATGATGATGCCGAGGAAAGAAACGTAGGCGTTGATTCTCGACAACACGTTTTTCATCTGCTCGACCGCGCCGGCCGGAGGCAGAGTAGTGACGATGTCGGCGAGCTGCTTGTGCGACAGGTACTCGGGCAGAGCCTCGTTCGTCAAAAGGAAATAGCCGCCTTTCGGCAGGACGCCGCTCACGATATTCGAAAATAACTTCGTCGGATTGAGCTCGTTTTTGACGTCGTTCGCCTTGGTTTTATTAAGGATGTCGATCAGCTTGTAACTTTCCACGCCGGCCTCGGCCGGGCGGACAGAGGCGCCAGGGCGAGGCTTCGGCTCGCTCTTTTTTTCTTTGTAGACCAAAAAGGCCTTATTTTTACCTAGGCTGGAAAAATAAAGATTGTTCTCGAAGATGACGCCGGCCGTGGCATTGAAGGTTTCCGCTTTCAATTCGATTTTTTCCGCGGCCAACCAATCGGCGATTTCTTTGTTGGTTTTGGCTAGGCAGGACTCGAAGACTTGTTCAATCTTGATCGTTTTGACCCTTTCCCGCAGAACCAGCTTCTCGTTCTGATAATAATTATGTTCGAGCCTTTCCAGGATCAAGCCGACGAGTCTTGCCTCATCCGCGCTTTTCGAATCAATCTCGACAAGGGCGAACAGTTTGCCGCCGAGCGCTTCCTTGTCCGCGTCCGGTTGGGCAACAAAAACATCCGAACAAGCGCCTGATCGGCTGCCGCCAGAGGTTAGTATTAGTTGGGAAATCTTATAAAACACGGACAAAAAGACTAAAAGTCAAGATTAAAAAATCAAAAAATGCAAATCAAAAATCAAAATATTGCTTTTAATGCCTAAAAACCGAAAAAACCGAAATTAAAAATTTATTTTTGACTTTAATTCCGTTTTGACTTATCTCTGGCTATATTATAATATAAAACTGTGGACAAAGCAAAGGTTTTTGGAACGGGACTGAATCTTAAATCATCGACAATCATTCCGCCCAAAGCGGATCCGCCTTGGGCGGAAAATCTTAAATCCTCTTATGCTTGGCAAATTATTCGGTTCGAACGCGCGTGTGAAAATCTTGAAGATTTTTCTTTTGAATCCGGGAAAGAAATATTTTATCCGCCAGCTGGCCCGCGATCTGAAATTGCAGGTCAACTCGGTGCGGCGCGAATTGGAAAACCTGGAAGACTTCGGCATCCTGACCTCGAGCGCGGCCGCGGCCGAACCGGCTGACGTGGCCGAACCGGCCGGCGGCCAGGAAAAAAAATTCTACCGGGCTAATGCCGGTTTCGTGCTATTTGAGGAAATCAAATCCCTGATCGTCAAAGCGCAGATCCTCTATTCCAAAGAATTCGAAGATAAGCTCCGGAAAATCGGCAAGCCGAAACTTTTGCTCCTGACCGGCAATTTCGTCAACGCGGCCAACTGCCCGATCGACATGCTTATTATCGGCCAGTTCAATAAGCCGAAGCTGGTCAGGCTGATCCGCGATCTGGAAAAGGAAATTTGCCGCGAGATCAACTACACTCTCATGGACTACCGCGAATTCAAATACCGCCGCGACATGACTGACGTTTTTCTTTATAGCATCCTTGAAGGCCGGAAGATCGTCATGATCGACGAAGTCGGCATCATTTATGGTGGGTGATTTATGCGCTTAGAACATATTAAAAAAGAAGAACTGGAAGTAAGCTTGAGGAAGTTATGACTAATATAAGTTTATTTTGTTATGGGAAAAAGAGAACAGCCAGGGCTATCCGAACAACCCGACAATAAAACAGAAAAAGAACTTAATAATCTTAAGAGTCTTTTTTTAAGGAAGATCAAATCCGCAAATGAAAAAGGGGAAATGGTTAATGCTGATGATATGATTGCGGAATTTAACAGAGCGGCCAACAGAAAGTTGTTAAATAGATCAAAAAATTCAGCCGTTCAAGAAAGGTTGGAAGAAATTGTGGTTGAACTGAGAGAAGCGATGGATGGTTCCTTGACAAAAGATGCGGACGATGCAGATCAAGGACATGAGAGCAAAAAAGACAATAAAGAGAAAAAATTTTTTGATGATACGGAATCTATTCGATTTACTCCTAATGAGCCGCCGGCGAAAGATAAGCTCGTTGGCGAGAAACCGGCTGAAGAGTCAGTTGACAGCCATGAACGCGAATCGGAAAAAACTCCTTCGGCCGAGGGCGAGAAGTTGGCCGAGAATGACCCGCAGGACGAGATTTTTAAGAAGTTTAAAAATCTTGGTATTAACCCAGACGATGTCAAAAGGGAAATCGGCGACGATCGGCTGTCCGACGGCCAGCTTTTGTTTGTTTTGAATGATTTGCAGCAGCTGGCCGTAAGCTATGTGCGCGATCGGGCGGCGGTTAAGTTTGACGAAAGTCAGAACAATTTGCGGGTGGATGAAAAGGTGAAATGGGAATGGAACCTCCTAAAGCCGGCCGAAATAATCGTCAAAAAGACAGGCGCTTTGGCGAAGCGCGCTTGGAACGGCATTGTCCGCGAGGCGAAAGTGGCCGAGTACGAGCAGGAGGTCTTTAACAACAAAGACAATAAAAAGACGATGCAAGAACATCTCATAGCTTGTCTGCCGATTGTTGCCCAGAATGCGAGAGGTTTCCAGTATGACGTCGAAAGAAAAGCAAACGGGCAGTTTATCATTAATTTTTTGGACAGCCGGAACAGCGCGGAAAACGGCGAAAAAAAAGAGAATCCTTTCGCCGAGTTCAACCGCGTGGCCACCGAGTTTTCCCTGATGCCGGCCGAAGATTCATTTGACGGCGCGGACGAGGTAAAGAAAAAGCAATTTAACAAGAAAAAAAAGGAATTTGATAAATTAAAAGCGAAAGCATTGGAATCACTGAATGAAGAAAAGGATAGTCTGGACGCAACGCAAACAATGCTCAAAATCGATGCTCATGTGACTCTCTCTCAATATTTAGCCGCGCATCCGGATGCGGAAAAAGAATTGGCCGATATGGCCGGCAAAAGTCGGCGGATTAAAGCATTCTATAAAGCGACGACAGGGAAGCTTTTATATGCCGGGGTCGGCTTTGGACTTAGAACCGTCGGCGTTTCTTTGCTTGGTTTTGCCGCGGTCCCGTTGGTTGCCGCCGGCCTTGGAGGCTGGTTGGCGAAAAAACGAGCGCAAGAATTTGCCAGAAAACAGGAATCCGCTTTGCGGAAAAAAGATTATGGCGTAAATTCCGCCAATAGTAAAGAAGCCGACGCTGAAAAAGAAGAAAAGCTTGATGGTTATCATATTAAGGAGGTAAAAACAGTTAATGATAAAGGAGATGTCACGACGGCAAAAGTTTATTCCGTGACCCAAAAGAAAAGAGAGGAGTTGAGAAAATACAAAGATTACGCGAATGTGGAAAATTTAAACGGAAGGCTCGAAACAATATTGGCAAGACTGGATGGCAACGAGGCATCGTCGAATGATAATAAAGAGCTGGCCGCCAAGCATCTTGACAGGCTTATTGATTTCATCGAGAGCAGGCTTGACGCCGGGTTGGTTAATTTCGGAGAAGGCAAAAATAGATTAAGCAACCAATACGATCTGACAAAGAACTTGGGATTGGCCAAGGTAAAAAGAGAAGAATTAATAAGCCAGGAAGCTTATAAAAAGGGTGCGTATAAACAAAGGCAAAAAGGGACTGACACAGACGGCTCGCCGACATTTCATGAGCTCGATTTCAACAGGCTGTTTGGAATGAGAGAGGAAAAAGTGTTTGGTTTGCGAAAGGAGAAAATTAAAAAGCAGATGTTTTTTGGCGCCGGCATCGCGGCCGGCTTCGCTGTTGGCGGTTATTTATTAAGAACGGCTGGCGAGCATTGGTTTGGCTGGGGGCAACATGCCGTCGCAACAAAGAGTGATACGGGAGGTGGTGCCGGCATTAGTAATTCTGCCGGACAGCCCGGTGCGTTTAACCAAGGCCCAACTTATTCGGCCGATGATATAGCGCCAGGCAAATTTTCGGATTCTCAAGTGCCGCCTGGACCGGCCGCTGATCCGGCGATGCCATATTCTAGCGACGGCGGAGCGTCCGGGCAAGTTCATCCTGGAACAGCAAATGTCGAGCAACCGGTTGAGCCAGCGGTCGATCCGAGTAAAGAAATTCCAAATTCAACCAATGTAGTCGAATTAAGCACTGTCCATAAAGGCGAGGGCATTGAGCATGCTTTTATCCGTCAACTCAAGGCCAATCCGACTGAATTTGGTTTTAATGGCGATGCAAGCGACGAGCATGCCGTGGCCAAATGGGCCGGTGTTAAGGCGCATCAAGTTGCCCTCGATAATGGTTATGCGGCTACCGGTAAAGAAATCCGCGTGGCCGTGGCTGAAAGGGTCGCCTACATTCTGGAAAATAAAAATGGCAAGATTAGCGTGGCAGAATATGTTAAAGATGAAGACGGAAAATTCAACTTGTTCGAACAACACGAATCTGGCTCGGATTTTGAAACAGAATCTGAGGATTATGAATATAAACATGAAAAAGCAGGCAAGGATGTAGAAATGGCTAATCAAACAAGCGACTCAGACACGACAGACACAGCAAGCGATAGCCAAACAGAAGACGAACAAGGCTCAGGGCGCACAACAGGTCAAATGTCAACAGAAGCCGTAAAACAGCCTTCGGTCGATTATTTTGCTTTGTCGATGCAAAAGGAAATTAACGAGTACGAAGAAGATTTGTCGTTTTACCTCAAATTATTAGAAGAATATCAAGAAGCCGAGATTGTTCAACGAAAAAAATTGGCTGATCTAGAATTTCTTGGTCCGCTGGAGACTACTAGTCTCAGCCGGGAAGAACTGGCATCGCAGCAAGAGGAAGAGATAATAATTAAAGAGAGGCTGGCTAATGCCACAAGGAGCATCAAATCGGCGGAGGAAAATGTGCGGACGCTGTGCAACAAGATCAGCGTGGCAGAATATATTAAAGATGAAAGCGGAAAATTCAACCTATTCGAACAGCACGAATCCGGCTCGGATTTGAAAACAGCAGAAAACGAACATGGCTTAGATTACACAACAGGTCAATCGAAGCGCGACCAAACGGCGGCGCTTAAGATAAAGGTGCCTAAAGGAATATTAGAGAAGAGCATAAACGATATCGTTGAGCGTTTTGTTAAGAAAGAGATATTTGGCGATAATAAAATGTCCAGAGAGACATTTTATCAGTACAAGCAAAAAAGCGTCAAAGAAGTCATGGATGATCTTAAAATAAATAATAGACTTTCTGGCGTTCAAACCATGAAACGCTGGATAGATTTCGTCTGCGATATGGATGGGACGGCTTCCAAGACAGATGCAGTAGCTTCCTTAAAGCTTGATGATTTCTTGAAAAAATTTATCAAGACTATTCAGTTTAAAAATCAAAAATAGGGACTTAATAGAATTGAATTTAAACAAAAAATGGCTAAAATAAAGCCATTTTTTGTTTTATTTCGGACTAAGGCGACTAAGGCGATTTTGCCAGTTGACAAAAAAATCAAAAAGTGTATAATTTAGCATTGCTTTTATTCGGCAATTCTCAGTCTGATATATGGACCACCTTGAGTATCTGATAATTTTAAACAGAAAAAAGACGACCGTGTTTTCGATCGCGCTTATTTTTATTCTGCTTATGGCCGCCGCTATGGCCGCCATGCCGTGGAAATACGAATCGCGTTCGCAGATTCTTATTCTGCAAAGTTTTAAGAACGGCATCGATCCGTACGTCGCTTTGAAGACCAATGAATACCTGGGCGGACTCATCGTCAACGTCATCAGCTCGAGTTCGTTCGTCAAGGACGCGGCCCAGGCCGGTTTCAATATTGATCAGAATTATTTCGGCGACGGCGAAGAAGCGCAGATTAAAAAATGGAACAAGACAGTCGAGGCGGCCGCTTTGCGCGATAGCGGCGTGGTTGCTGTCAGGGTTTATCATCCAGACCGCGAGCAGGCCGAGCAGATTTCCCTGGCCGTCAATCAGGCGCTCCGGGCGAATCTCAATTCGTATGTCGGCGGCGGCAATGTCAGCGTCCGGGTGATCGACGCACCGATCGTTTCCCGTTATCCGGTCCGGCCGAACATCATTTTGAATCTTATCCTGGCGGCAGTTATCGGCCTTATCGCCGCCTTGTCTTATGTTTATTTTTTTCCGGAAAAGAGATATGATATCCGCCTTTGGCCGAAAAAGAAATCCGGTTCAGGCGAATATGCGGGCGCGCCGGTCGAATACAGCCGGCCGGGCGGCGTTATTGAAGAGCCTCGGATTGAAGCAAAAAAAGAGCCGGCGAGGCAGGAAAAATGGGACGCGGGACTATATGACGGGAATGCGGCCGAAGCGGCGGACGATGTTCAGGATCAAGACAATCAGCCCGGAGAAATTAAGAATAGAAAAAGCGGCAACGTTCCGGAAAACGGCAAACAAGAAGATAAGCGCATTTATAATTGGGAAGGGGATATGAAGAATATTCTGTAACAGGACTGTCGCCAGAATCCACCATCCGGTGCTCCGCGCCATTCCTCTCGAGAGGGGAATTACAATAGAGAATCTATATTCGCCCATGGCCGAAAAAACAATCCGACAAGCATTTCAGCCGGCTAAGAATGAGCCGTTTGGAATATCTGCCGGATTGGCAGACGATTTTTGACAATAAAAGAAAAGAAAGGAGGACAATGTCATGAGAAAGGCAATTGTCCTGGGTTTTGTGGTGTTTTTTGCGGCCGCGGCCGCTTGGGCAGGGGATCTGCCCGGGCCGGTCTGGTCGTCAGAGTTGGTTGTTTCGCCGGTGAGCCTTCCGGGGCAGCTCAAGGCCCAGGCGGCGGCTCGCTGGCATTTTCGCGGCGATGCCTTCGCCGGTACCGGCGAGCTTTTGTCAAAAATCAAGGACGCAAGCTACTGGTACTCGGGCGTGGACGTCGCCGCACTTCACGGATCGGCCATCGGCTGGCGTTGGGGGCCTTCGCTCCACGCCGCCTATTGGAATGGGTCGGAGGACCAGATCCCGCTTCAGTTCGAGCTTGAAGGTAATAAACTACTTTTTGGCGTCGAGGCGCAGAAGCGGCAGAAGGGCTCCGAGGCCATACTGAAGGCTAGGTTCGGTAACAAGCGCAACGGGGTTGCCCGCAACGCGGTTGTCGACCGGCTCGAGGCGAACTTGTTCGCCTTTGAGTTTTACCGCATCACCTGGCACTCTCGGACGTGGTTCGCCACGCTCGAGGGCGGCGCCTTCGTCGACTACGATTTCACGGGCCAGAAGCAGACAGAAATGTCGCTTTTGGCCAAGACGGAACTCTGGCGGCAGGGCAACGTCGCCATCGTGCCTGGCCTGAAAACCAGGTACACAGAGTTCGATGACAAAAACGCCATTGAGCCTCAGTTCGGGGTGAAGTGGCGTTGGCTCGAGATTTTCCTCCGGGCTTCGTACAAGCCCGGGGATATGAACGATGAGAGGTCGATTAATGTGAACGTCGATCTCGACTGGTTACTGCAGTAAAAAAACGAGGCCCTGGGGCCTCGGAAAAAGAAAAGGAGTTGATCGCCATGAGCGAAACCTCAACCACATCAGCAACTCTCATTGATAAGACTACGGCCGCTGTTGCCGTGGTCGTCCTCCTGATCGCCGGATTTTTGGCGGTCAGGAGCATCACATCGTCGTTGGGGGATGCCCTGAAGACGGCCGCCGGCAACGCTGTTACGACGGCAATGGCTGGCCAGGCGCAGCTTCTGTCGGCCGCGACTGACGCGGCCACGGCGGCCCGCGGCTCCGCCAACAACGCGGCCGCTGCCATCAACGCGGTCGCTAGCAAGATGAAGGGCGGCCCTTCCGCCCAGAAGATCGGCGAGGAGGTGGAGAAGAGGCTGGCAACAGTTTTTGACTCCATCGGCCAGAAGATCTCTGGCCTGGCCACCAACCTGGCCGAGATCAATGCCTCGGTCTCGGCAACCGGCCAAAAGGTGGACGACTTATCCGTCCGCGTCGCGGCCCTCGAGGCCAAGACGGGACAGACGGCCGCCGCCAGATTGACGCCGCCGCTCGAGGGCGGCGCAGTACAGCCGACCCTCCTGACCGATAAAGGAGCGAAGGTCATCGTCACCCCGCAAGAAGTGAGGTTGCGGGTCAAGACGAAGTTGATCTCCGCTCCTTACCCGGGTCCGGGCGGGACGCGCGACGTCCGTCCGGGGGAGGTGCTGGTGGGCCACTCTCACCTCGGAGAATCGGAGCCATTCGTTGTCCCGGCCGCCGGCTGGGACGGATGGTTCGAGCTCGTCTTTCCAAATGCCGTTGGGAAGGACGACTGCAAGGGCGTCGACTTCAACGCCTCCATTGGAGGCTCGAAGTCGGAGTGGTTAGTCTACCCGTGGATGGGGGAGCGCCTGCTCTTAGCCAAGCAGGCCGCAGATCACCCCAGCGGGTGGGTGTTTGTTTATTCGGCCAAGATCTGCGGTAACGGCACCGCAGACTACGCGGTCGAGACTAAACGTCTCGAAGGCTGGATTCCGGCCGACGAGGCTATAAAGCAAATAGAGGCCGCCAGAACAGCGGCCAAAAAGTAAAAAAAGGAGACGTCTTTAAAGCGGGTTTGCTTGTCTGGTGAAGAATCAGACGAAGCCAACCCGCTTCTTTTTTTGCGGTTATCCTTTGCTAAGAGAGAGGGTTCTTATTGTTAGAGTGATAGGCGCTTCCTATCATCGCTCCCGCGTAGGCCCAAAAAACATATTCGACCGGGGCGGTGCGGAGGAGATTGTCGCCGGCGGAAACGACGGCCGCGCCGATAACGAGGATGAGAAAATTAAAGAGATGATTCTTTAATTTCGGATTATCTTCTCTTCGGTAAAGCGCGAGGATTTTTTTAAAGAGAAAAATGAAGAGAAGAAGATAGGCGGCCAGGCCGGCCAGGCCGAGTTCGACGGCCAGCCGCAGATAATCGTTATGAGCCAGGAGCGATTCGTAAAAACGAGCTTCTTCGTTATAGCGCAGATTGATCGAGGCGAACGAAGCGAAGCCGTGGCCGAAAAAAGGCGCTTCGAAAAAGGCGGGCGCGACCCTTTTGGCGATGTTAATCCGGGTTAAAAAAGAGCTGTTGTATTTCGGATTGAAGACATCGTTTAAGCGCTGGCTGAAGTTTGTCGAAAAAGCGTAAAACAAAAGAAAGACGGCCAGTCCGACGACGATCATTTTCCTATTTCTGGCCAGGCCGTAGACAAGAGCCATGGCGGCAAGGGCGAACCAGGCGCCCCTGGTCAGGCTCGTGATAATTAAAAAAATGAATAAGGCCGAGACGCCGACGAAAAACATTTTTTTCCGGCCGGCGCTGTTTTGAAAAAAGGCGGCGCTCGTCGGCAAAAGGAAGAGGAGATAAAACGAGAAGGTGGCCGGATGGATGAGCGTGCCGAAAATGCGCGCCTGGCCGATACTCGCATCGTACCAGCCGCCGCCGGCTCCGAACTGCCAGAGAGCGACCGTGGCCGGAATGAGCGCGCCGAAAAGCATGGATAGGAAAAGAATGCGCCGTTCTTTTTCGCTTTTAATGACAACCAACGAGGAGAGAAAAACGGCCAGTACGCTCAAGGCTCTTGCCAGCTCTTCCCGGCCGGCCGGCAAGTCGGCCGAATAAAAAAGACTGGCCAAGGCGAAGGCCATGAAGACAAAAAAAAGCAGAACAGTTTTTTCTTGCCTGAAAATTGCGGCCGCCGGCCAACGCCGAGCGAGCGTTATCACCCCAAAAAGGATGAGGCTGGCAATCAGGATGGCGTTGAAATTAATGTCCGCGCCGGCGAGCGAAAACAGGGTTTCCGTCGAATAATTCCTTATGGCCGGCGTCACTGCGAAGAAGACTGAGAGAAACCAGAGCGGCCGGAAAAAAAGCAAGGGCAGAAAGGCGAGCCAGACAGCCAGCATGAGCTTTTGCGCAAAAGCCATGTTGGCAAGCATAAGCGCGGCCGCCAGGCAGAATTCGGAGGCCAAAAAGATTTTTTCTTGACTTGTTATTGATTTTATGTTAATCTTTTTCATCTTTATTGTGTGTTGAATTCAGATTATGAATAAGACAAAAAAGGCCTATTTTTCGCCTTGGCCGATCATCCGGCGACACCTCTTTGCCTCTTTACCATACCTTGATTTTGCCAAGCTAGTCAATATAGCGGCGGCCAAGGCGGAAGAAATTCTGGGGCGGGAAAAGATGTCGGCCAAGCCTTATTTCATCAAACTCGAACCGACCAACCGCTGCAATCTTCGCTGCCGCGGCTGTCTGCACGCGGGCGACCGGCAGGATATAGAGAAGACCGGCTTCTCAGGCGATATGGATTTCGAGCTATTCAAAAAAATAATCGGTTCGCTGGAAAAATACCTGGTGAAGGTTTCACTTTATTCCATGGGCGAGCCGCTCATCTATCCGCGGATCGCCGAGATGATCGGCTATCTCTCGGAGAGGCGCATCGGCAGCGTCCTCAGCTCGAACATGAATTATCTGCCGCCGGAGCTGGCGCGGCGCCTGGTCGAGAATAAGCTCGCCCATCTGATCGTTTCGCTCGACGGCTGCGAAGAGGCCACTTATCAGCAATATCGCCAGGGCGGCAAATTGGCAAAGGCCATTGATAATATCAAGCTCATCCTGGCGGAGAAGAAGAAAAGCAAATCAAAATATCCGATTGTCGAAATTCAAACCATTAACTTTAGCCATATCAGCCCGGCGGAAATGGCCGAAATAAAAAATTTGAGCCGCGAGCTTGGCGCCGACAAGTTTACAGTCAAAGAGAATGTCATGCCTTTCCACGAGAATCCGCGGCCGGAAGAAAGAAGGTGTTTCTGGCTTTATGGCCATCCGTCAATCAAATGGGACGGCACGATCCAGCCTTGCTGTTATTATTACGAGCATAAGGATAACGATTTCGGCAGTCTGAAGAATTCGTCTTTTTTTGAAGTCTGGAATAACGAAAAATACGCGGCCGCGCGCGGTTATTTCCGGACCGGCCGGAAGGGAGGGGAAGAGCTGAAGTGCCATGACTGCATTTTTTTCAAGCCATAATTTATGAAAATCACCGAGGCGATTGCCAAAAAAGTAAGCGGCTATAACCGGCGGCGGAAATGGAAAATTTTCTGCGAGCGTTTTGATTTCGGCGCGGACACGAAAATCCTTGATGCCGGCTTTACAAACCGCGAGTACAAGGCGAGCGACAATTATCTGGAAAAGCATTTTCCTTACTCGGAAAATATCACCGCCCTAGGCGTCGACGGCAGCGATATTTTTGCCGCGAGATATCCGGAAGTCGAAACAGTCCTTTACGACGGGCAAGTTTTTCCGTTCGCCGACGGCCGGTTCGACATCGCCTGGTCGAACGCCGTGCTCGAGCACGTCGGCGGCGAAGAGGCGCAGATAAAGTTTTTAAAAGAAATGAAGCGGGTTTCGAAAAAGACTTTTCTGACCACGCCGAACAAGTTTTTTCCGGTAGAGATCCACACCCGCGTGCCGCTTCTTCATCTTCTTCCGAAGCGCTGGTTCGACGCTTATCTAAAGATGATCGGCAAATCCTGGGCGGCCGGCGACTACATGAATCTCTTGACTTTGCGCCGGCTGGAAAAAATACTCAAGGCCGCCGGCATCGGGAAGCATGAGATAATCAGGCATCGCTTAGGCGGATTCGTTTTGGAATTTATTGTTATTTTTTAGATATGAACAAGACAATCAAACAACCGAAATTGGCAGTCGCGGCTGTCACCTACCGTTGCAATTCGCGCTGCCGGATGTGCAATATCTGGAAGATGGATACTGACAAGTCGGCCGAACTTAAGCCGGCCGAATACGCGAAATTGCCGGTCGGGCTGGAAGAAATTAACCTGACCGGCGGCGAGCCGTTTCTGCGCGATGATTTGGTCGAGATACTTGACGTGATCGCCAGCCGCTGCCGGCGCGCCAAGATCGTCATGCCGACGAATGGCTTTTTGACGGAAAAAATCGTTTCGTCGGCGAAAAAAATCATCAAGAGAGATTATCTTAACCGTCTTCACATCGCCGTTTCGCTCGACGGGCTTGGCTACGCGCACGAAGAAATCCGCGGCATTCCGGAAGCCTTTGCCAAGGCGGCGACGACGATCGATGGATTGAAGCGGCTCGGTTTTCCGGCGGCTAATCTCGGATTCGGCTATACGTTCATGAAAGGCAATGAAGACGAGCTGGCCGGCGTGGCCGAACTGGCTGGAAAGTTGGGCGTGAATTACGGCGTTTCCTTGGCGCACAACAGCGATAATTATTTTTCCACTCATACCAACCACGGCCTGGACGCGGGCGAAATCAAACGTCAGGCGGCCGGCCTGATCCGCAAAAAAATTTCTTCTTTCAAAAAAAATGAACTGGGCAAGTGCTACTATCTTCACGGTTTGGTCGAGTTCGCGGAAAACGGGAAGCGTCTTGTGCCTTGCGACGCCCTCCGCGGCTCGTTTTTTATGGATCCGTCCGGCAATATTTTTCCGTGCAATATCGTCAACCAGAGCGTCGGCAATCTGAAAGAAAATTCGTTCGCCGAAATATGGGATGGGGAAAAAGCGGCCGCGGCCAGGCGCGCCGCGGCCGCTTGCCAGACGCCATGCTGGATGGTCTGCACGGCCAAATATCCAATTAAAAAACATTGGCTCAAGGCCGGCTGGTGGATTTTGCGGGAGAAGATAAAGAAAATTGTTTATGAAAATACTCCAGATCAATAAATTCCATTTTCCGCAAGGCGGCGCCGACGCCTATTATTTAAGATTGTCGGAATTGCTTAGGGTGGCGGGGCATAGGGTGGTTTTCTTTTCGACGGATAATCAGAAAAATGAGCTGTCTGTCTTTTCGAAATACTTTGCGGAGTCGATTGACTATAACGGCGGACGGCTCGGATTTTTTAAAAAGGCTGTTTACGCTTTCCGCCTGATTTACAATTTCGAAGCCCGGCGCAAGCTGGTGGGCTTGCTCGAAAAAGAAAGAGTAGGCATTGCTCATCTCCATAATATTTATCATCAGCTCTCGCCGGCAATCATCGGCGCCTTGAAGAAGCGCGGCATTCCGGTCGTCATGCATCTCCATGACTACAAAATCATCTGCCCGAATTATAAGCTTTTTAGGCGGGGAAAAATCTGCGAGCGGTGCGTCGGCGGGAAATTTTACCATTGCTTTTTTGGCCGCTGTCTGAAAAATTCATATTTGAAAAGCCTGGCTGCCATGATCGAGGCTTATCTTCACGGGCCAATTCTAAGAACTTACGAAAAGATTGATTTATTTATCGCCCCGAGCGAATTTATGAAAAACATGGCTGTGCGGCACGGCATCCCGGAAGCGAAAATTGCCGCCATCCCCAATTTTTCTCCGGCCGTTCCGGCCGTAACAGCTCCCGATGGCGACTATTTTTTTTATTTTGGCCGGCTGTCAGAAGAGAAAGGACTGCATGTCCTTCTCGAGGCCATGAAATACGCGCCGGCGGCCAGGTTGAAAATCGCCGGCGACGGTCCGCTGGCCGATCAGTTGCGGAGAGACATCCTGCGTCTTGGCTTGGAGAATCGGGTGGAAATGCTCGGCCGCCTTGAAGGCGAAAAGCTCGGATCGGCCATCGCCGCGGCGCGGGCCGTGATCGCGCCATCAATCTGGCATGAGAACATGCCGCTCGCCGTTTTGGAAGCGCTCGCGCGAGGCAAGGCCGTCATCGCTTCCCGCGCCGGCGGTCTTGAGGAAATTATCCAAGATGGCGAGAATGGCTTTTTGTTTGAGGCGGGAAACCGCCGCGAACTCGGGAAGATCATCGGCCGTTTCGACCGACGCAAATTTTCGGCCGCAGGCCAGGCGCTGCCTGAAAAATACTCCGCCGAAAATCATCTTCGGTTAACTATGGATGTTTATCAAAAAGTTTTAGCTAATTTTAAATAAAAAATAATAAGAATATTTTATTGATTTTTCCGGATGAAAGTGCTAAGGTGTTAGATTATTTTTAATCATTTTTAAAGACTATGAAAAAGACAGTATTATTTTTTTTGGTCGCGGCGGCCGGAGTGTTGTTTATTTCGACCTTTAATGCCCAAAGCGAGATAAAGCCTTATTATACCGGCGATGCCGTTCAATTCGGCGGCGGAGTGGTGGCGGCCAGCACCAACATGGGCGCGCTTGAGTTATTTGTTTTGGATGGCAAAAATCTCACCAGGACAGCCGTGGTCCGGTCGTTCGGCGAATCCTTAGTAGACAAGGGCAATGGCCTTTACGATGTGGCTTTAAGTGAAGAAAACGGCCGGCTTTTCGCCTACGCGGTCGACGGACGCTATTTATATAAGTATGACGCGACCGACCCCCGTGCGCCTTTCCTGTCCGGCAAAGCCAAGGATAATTCTTTTGATTGGTTTTTGGGCGTGGAAAAATCGGACGGCCGCATCGCCACGATCGGCAAGAAGAGCGTGAAGGTTTGGAATAACAATCTGGACATAGTAGATTCTTATAAAGTAAATAATGATTATCATTATAATATCAAATTCGCCAACCAGGGCCGTTACCTTTTTAATGTGCTCGGCGACAAGCTGGCCATCTTCATTGCCGAAACCCGAAGCATTTTGGCCACTTCCACCCTCGAAATCGCGGATGCGCATTTTCGAAAAACTTATTACGACACGAGAGACGGCTTGGTTTATGTCGTTGATGACAAAGCGCTCAAAGCTTTCAATTTCGAGGGCGATTTAGTCAAATCCTTCCGCCATATTTCCAATTTCGGTTATGACGTGGCCGGTTTCGACGGCGGGGATTTCCTTTATTTTTCAGACGGCTTGGGCATCGTGAAAGTCGACCGCGAAACCATGCGGGCGGTGAAATGGGTTTATACCAATAAGCTTGGCATCGATAAGGGCTGGGCCATGGGCATGAACGCCGTCCGGGCTGGCGGCAAGGAATATCTGGTCGTTTTCAGCAATTCCAATATTTCCGTCTTGGATAATAATTTAAGGCTGGTGGCTTTTCACAGGTCGGAAGCAGAGATGGCGCCACAGGAACCGCTCGCGCTCGCTACCGACAAGAGCGGTTCGCGTGCCAATTCTTTGGTGATTGTCAGCGGCCGCGGTTACGCTCCGCGCGAACGGCTCGCCATCGCCTTGGCCGGACAATCTTTCCGGGCGGAAACCGACCAAAACGGACGGTTCGTTAAGGCCATTACCGTGCCGCCGGTTCTGCCGATGCGGTCGGAGATCACAGTCAAGGGCGAAACTTCCGGCTTAAATTACAGTGTCGGCTTTGAGATCGAATAAAAAAAGCAAAAAAACATTTATGAAAATATATTTAATCGGACAAAAAGGCATTCCGGCCAATGGCGGCGGAGTTGAAAGACACGTGGAAGAACTGTCCGAGCGTTTGGCCGCGGCCGGCCACGAGGTCTATGTCTATACCCGGCCGAATTACGCCGACCCTGATCTGGAGGAATGCCGGGGCGTGCGTCTTTTGAGTTTGCCGAGCATAAATTCAAAGCGGCTGGACGCGATTTCGCATACTTTTCGGGCGATTATGGATTTAAGGAAAAGGGAAGCCGATATCATCCACTTCCATTCGATCGGCCCGTCGTCGCTCATCTGGCTGGCCAGACTCATGAAGCCGGGCGTGCCGATCATGGCCACTTTCCATTCCCGCTGTTATTTCCATAAGAAATGGGGGTTGGCGGCCCGCGCTTATCTGCGCTTCGGCGAATGGGCGGCTTGCCGGCTGGCCGACAAAACTATTTCGGTTTCGGCCTCCTTAAAGCAGTATGCTGACAAAAAATACGGCGTCGAAACAAGCCTTATTCCTAATGGCATTTCCGAAGCGGACATGAGAGAGGCCGATGAAATTAGAAAATGGGGATTAGAAAAAGGCAATTATATCCTGTCGGTTTCGCGGCTGGTCAGGCACAAGGGCGTGCATCATCTGATCGAGGCTTACAATAGCATCGAAACGGACAAAAAATTGGTTATTGCCGGCGACGGCTATTTCACCAATGATTACGTCGCCGAATTACGGAGTATGGCCGCCGGCAATCCGAATATCATTTTTACCGGCAACCAGACCGGCGGCGTTTTGGCCGAGCTTTTTGCCAATGCCTATCTCTTTGTCCAGCCGTCAGAATCCGAGGGTCTTTCGATTGCTTTGCTTGAGGCTATGGCCTACGGCCGGGCCGTTTTGGCGAGCGACATTCCGGAAAACCGGGAGGCCCTGGAAAACGCCGGCCTGTTTTTTCAAAGCGGCCGCACCGATGACCTGCGTGAAAAATTGGCCGAGACACTCAAGGACGACCAGCTCGCGGCAAGCAAGGAAAAAGAAATAAGGGCAAAGGCGGCCGAGCGACTGTCATGGGATGATGCCGTTAAAAAAACACTCTCGCTTTACGAAGAGTTAAAAGAGAAAGCATAATTGGTTTTCTGGGCTTTGCTCGCCTTGGCGGGCAGATTCAGGAAAGCAATCATCGCCCTCGGACGAAAGCAAGGAGGAGAGAAATGAAAAAGTTTTTTTTGTTTTTGGCGTTGGTTTTTGCGGTCGGATTCGCCGCCTGCGGCAACGACGACCCGTCATCAACCTCCAGCACATCGTCAACGACGTCGACGAGCACGACAACGACGTCGACTTTGCCCAGCCCCGTGACACCGGGGCAGTTCGGAGATAGCTATCTCCGGATTGATTACATCCAGGCGAGCCAGAGGCTTGTCGTCTGGGTGAACACAACCAAGTTCGCCCAGCCCACAATCCCGCCGTTCGCCTATAGCGGGGTAGAGACGGGCTTTGCCGAAAGCCCTTTGGCGGTCGAAGCGGCCTTCCCAGACTGGGGTTGGATCGCGTTTCAGCCCGCCACCTTGCCTTTCTGCGGCCAGACTGCCTGGAGAGATTCCAGAAACGTCTGGGCGCATATCGTCGCTTCGGATTTTTACGATCCGAAGGTCAGGATGATTCACTGGTGTTTTGACGTCACGACCGGTGTCGTGGCCGTCAAGGCGCCATAGCGCGAAACATTTTCCGGCCCGTCCCACGAAGACGGGCCTTTTCTTTTTTCCAATAATGTATAATAATCTCTCATATGACGCTCCGGATTGACACATCCTTAAACGAATATATCGAAGTGGCCATCATTCTAGGCTCTGGCCGGATTTTGGCTATGAAAAAAATCAGGGCGGCGCGGAAACAGTCGGAAAAGCTCTTGGCCTTGATTGATAGCTTGTTAAAAGAAAACAATGCCAATTTAGCCGAGATAAAAAAAATCGCCGTGGCTGACCGGGGCGGGTCGTTTACTTCGCTCCGGATCGGCGCGGCCACGGCCAATGCCCTTGGTTACGCGATCGGGGCGAAGGTTCGGAGCCTGCCTGTCAGCGGGCCGGCGAACCAGAAGAAAAAAATCAGCAGAAAAAAATCAGCGCTCGGTTTTGATATAGTCGAGCCGGTTTATGACAGGGGCCCGAATATCGGGGGAAAGAGTTCAAAAAGTTCATAAAGTTTTTTAGAGAGATTTTTGGTTCTGTGGATAAATCTGTTGAAAACCCGGGGTTATAAACAGGTTGTTGCCTTGAATAGAGAAAAATATACTTGCTCCACTTTTACACAGGTGGGGTTTTTGTTTTTGGCGGCGATTTTTTATTTAAAACTAGGGGCATAATCGGTGGGGAAAATGATTGACAAGAGGCGTAAAGTGGAGTATAGTAAAACCAAGATGGTGAAATGTGGGGAATAGTGTTGAATGGAAAAAATAAGTTTTTTGAAAAATTAAAATAAATAAAACAAAAAAACAAAATGTTTTAAAAAATAGCCGGCCTAGACAATCCGCGCCGGCGAAAAGCATTTTTCAAAAACGGTTTCGCCCATGCCGAACAATGGGCGGCAAGCATGGGGATGCTTGGAAAAAAATTTAAGACAAAGAAGGGGTCTGGGCTAATTAGGCTAGACGCTATAATAGACCAGACTTCTTTTGGGTCGTAATTTCATAGCCATGTTTATCGGGGAATACAATCATAATCTGGATGAAAAGGGGAGGCTGGCAGTGCCGGCCAAATTCAGGAGCATGCTGAAAGAGGGAGCGGTTGTAACCAAAGGGTTGGACAGCTGTCTTTTTTTATATCCGAAAAAGCAATGGCTGAACCTGGCCGAGAAGCTGGCCAGCTTGCCGATCAGCCAGGCCAAGGCGCGCGCTTTCGCCCGCCATATGCTGGCTGGAGCCATGGACGTTGATTTTGACAGCCAGGGACGGATCAATCTGCCGGAGTACCTCCGGCAGTTCGCCGGCCTGAAAAAGAAAACCATCATCGCCGGCCTGTTCGACCGCCTGGAAATCTGGGACGAAGCCGGCTGGCATAAATACAAAACTGGTACGGAAAAAAATAGCGCCGACATCGCCGAAACTTTAGGGGAGTTGGGAGTATAGGGGGAAAATCTAATGCCGAGCCTTTAAAATTGTAATTTGTAAAATTCAGAGCTATGAAGAAAATAAACATCAAAACAAAAACGGAGGGCAAGGAAAATGTCAAAGTTAGGCTGATCAAGGCGCCGCTCGTTGATACGGCTGTTTTAATGAGCGTCGTTTCTGAAAGGGCTCGAGCGCTGGTCATCAGCCGCGCTTAATCGCAGATTATGAAGAGTGAATATCGGCATGTTCCGGTGATGCTTTCCGAGGTTTTGGAAAACTTGCGTCCGGAAGCCGGAGGTTATTTTATCGACTGCACTTTGGGCGGCGGCGGCTACACCCGGGCGATCGCCGAAAGAGCCGGACCTTCCGGAGCCGTCCTGGCGATCGACCAGGATCCGATGGCCATTGCCAATTTTCAAGAGAAGCAAACAAATAGCAAATATCAAAACATAAAAATAGCCAATGACAATTTTAGGAATCTGTCAAAAATTATCGAAGAGGCTCCCGAGTTTCGCCTCCGGCAGCTCGATGGGATCGTACTTGATCTGGGGTTATCTGGAGCTCAACTCGAAGATCGGCTTAGAGGATTTTCTTTTCGGTATCCTGAGGCGCCGCTAGACATGGCTTTTAGCGGCCGCGGCGAAAAGGGGAGCAAGACGGCCGCCATAGTGAACAAATACAAAGAAGAGGAGCTTGAAAATATTATCAGGGAATACGGGGAAGAAAGATTCGCCAGGCAGATTGCCAGAAAGATAGTCGAGGCAAGAAAGGAGAAAACCATCGAGCGCGCGGGCGATCTGGTGGCCGTAATCGCAAGCGCGGTTCCGGCGCGGTTCCGGCAGGGTCGGATCCATTTTGCCACCAAGACCTTCCAGGCCCTGCGCATCGCCACAAACGATGAGCTTGCCAGCCTGGAGGCAGTCCTGCCGCAGGCGGCCGGACTTTTGCGGCAGGGGGGGCGGCTGGTCGTCGTTTCCTTCCACAGCCTCGAGGACAGGATTATTAAGAATTTTTTTAAAAAAGAAAGCATCGATTGCCTTTGTCCGCCGGATTTTCCCGCATGCCAATGCGGACATAAGGCCGTTTTAAAAATTATCACCAAGCGTCCGCTCGCGCCGACGGCGGCCGAGACAGACGCTAATCCCAAAGCTCGGAGCGCCAAGCTCAGGGCGGCGGAAAAGATTTAAGGATTCTCCCGCTCCTTCGGAGCGCCCCTCTAAAGAGGGAAATTAACAAAAATAAACCATGACAAAAATCATCAAGGAGGAGACGAAAATATCAGTGATCACGAAAAATGAAACGAGGAGGCAGTGGAACGTCGATTTTCGGACAATTAATCGCATCATATTCATCGGTATTTTCGCGTGCGGTTTTGGCTATATCGCCTCCGTTAACGAGCTCGCAACCAAGGGCTTTACGTTGAACGGGCTTAAAAAAAATTACAACGAGTTGCGCGATGAAAATTTCCGGCTGCAGGCGCGAGTGACGTCTTTGGATTCGTATTCGGGTTTGGCGGAAAAAATTCGAGGCGCCGGCATGGTTGGCGCTGGCAAGATCGTTTACGTCGATCCGAACAATCCGGTCATGGCCAGAAAATAATTTTGAATTTCTTAATCCCTATGCAGTTTCGGCCGAAAAAAACCAAGGAAAGGAACAAGAATAATCGCATTAATATAGTTTTGGCGGTTATTTTTTTGTTCGCCGTTTCCATTGTCGCGAAACTTTATTTTCTGCAAATCGCCGAGGGCGATGAGTACGCGGCCAAGGCTTCCGGCCAGCATCGTTTTTCCGCCGTCCTGGAGCCGCAGCGGGGAAAGATATTTTTGGCAGACAGCCTGGCAGGCGAGGGCAAGCTCTTTCCCGCGGCGGACAACAAGAAATTCGCCGAAGTTTTCGCCGTCCCGAAAAGCGTCAAGAATGCGCCCCGCTTAGCCGCCGAACTTTACCATGTTTTCAAAAAAGAAGCGGTTGAAAAGGAAGTGGAGTATATTTTTGCCAAAGAAGACGAGGCGGAACTCAAGGCCGCGATCGACAGGCAGGCCGGTTTCGGCGAGGCGGAGCGGCCGGCCAGAGAGGCGGAGGCGCGGAAAAACTTTGCCGCTTTGCGCGAAGATCCCATGTGGCTCGAGTTGAGAAAATTAAAGAAGGATGAGGAAATCGGCAAGCGCCAAGAGGCGGCGATCGGCGAATATCTGAAAATCCTCGCCAAAGAGAACGATCCGTACGAACTGCTTGAAAAGAAAGTCGAGGAAGAGACGGTCAGGAAACTCTTCGCCATCCTGTCTTATGATTATTTCAACCAAATCGAGAACGAAGCGGAACTGGCCGGCGCTTCGACGACTATTGCCGAAGGCATCGCGAGCGACAAGCTGGAAATCGTCAATGATTCCGTCTTTTACGCCGGCGCGGACGGCCGAAAAAAAGAGTTGAAAATCGACGGCATCAATTTCCGGATGCTCTTCAAGCGCTATTATCCGGAAGACAATATCGGCGCGCACGTGCTCGGCTTCGTCGGTTTTGCTGAAAACGGTGAAACCGGCCGTTATGGGCTTGAGGAATTTTTTAACAATGAACTTTCCGGCCGTCCGGGCATGGTCAGATCCGAACGCGGCGCGGCCGGCGACGTGGTGATTGTCAACGACCGCGAGGTTCGGGAAGCGGTGAACGGCGCCGACTTAAGCCTGACCATCAATCATGCCATCCAGTTTGCCGCTTGCGATAAACTGAACCGGGCCGTCCTCCGGCACGGAGCCGACGGCGGTAGCGTGATCGTCATCAAGCCGGAAACCGGCGCCATATTGGCCATGTGCTCGGCGCCGGATTTCAGCCCCAACCGCTTTAATGCCGAAGACAAGCTGAGCGTCTTTAATAATCCGGCTATCTTTTATCAATATGAACCTGGCTCGATTTTCAAGGTGATTACCATGGCTATGGGCCTGGATGAGGAAGCGGTCGGTCCGGACACGACCTTCAACGACACCGGCCGGGTGCAGATTGCCGGCTATGCGATCGAGAATTCCGACCATAAGGCCAACGGCGTCGTCACCATGACCAATGTCCTTGAGAAGTCTTTGAATACCGGCGCCATCCACGTCATGCGGAAAATCGGCGCGGACGATTTCAAAAAATACGTTTTGAACTTCGGTTTTGGCGAGAAGACCGGCATCGAGCTTATGGGCGAGAGCAAAGGCGACATCCGCAATCTGGACTACCGGCTGAACAGGGAGCTCTACTCGGCTACCGCTTCGTTCGGCCAGGGCGTTTCCGTGACGCCCTTGCAGATCGCCAACGCCTTCGCCACCATCGCCAACGGCGGGATCATGATGAAGCCATATATCGTCAAAGAAATAATTAAGAATGACGGCGCCAGAGAAACTACCCAGCCGCGGCAGATCCGGCGGGTGATTTCGGAGCGGGCGGCCACGCTTCTCGGCGGCATGATGGTCAATGTCGTCGAGAACGGCCACGGCCAGCGGGCCAGCGTCAAGGGTTATTACGTGGCTGGCAAAACCGGCACGGCCCAGATTCCGAGGAAGGACGGCAAGGGCTATGAGGCCAACGCCCATATCGGCTCGTTCGCCGGCTTCGCGCCGGCCAACGAGCCGGCTTTCGCCATGCTCGTCCGCATTGATCATCCGCGCGACGTGGAATGGGCCGAAAGTTCGGCCGCGCCGCTTTTCGGCGAGCTGGCCGATTTCATTTTGAACTATTATCAGATCCCGCCAGAGCGGACAATAGAGGAAAAAAAGAAGTAGACGGGTGTTGACTTTTTAAAGCAATAAGCGATAATAAATCGTGCCAAGCGCTATGAAAATATACATCATTGAGGATGATGCCAATATTCTCTCCAGCCTCCAGGCCAAATTTGCGGTCATCGGCTTTCAGACCGTGTCCGATCTTGGGCTTGAAAGCATCGAGCATACGGTTTTGAAAGTTAAAGAAAGCCGGCCTGATCTGGTCGTCCTCGATCTGATCTTGCCGAAGATCGACGGTTTTGAATTGGTCAACGCCGTCAAATCGGACAAGGAGCTCTGTCATCTGCCGGTTTTTGCTTTCACTAACCTGAGCGACAACGGCAGCCGGGCGCGCGGCTTTGATCTTGGCCTTGAGCAGTATCTTGTAAAGAGCGAACTCAACCCTGAAGAATTCGTCATGAAGGTCAAAAAAATATTCGAGAACAAGGAGAAAAAAAATTAGAAAATAGAAAGCTATGAAAAAATTTTTTACGAAGAAGAGAATTATTATAATTATTGTCATCGCGGCCGTGATCGGCGCTGCCGGCTATTTTAAATTCGCTCGCAAGGCCAAAATCGAATATACGACGGTCAAGGCGGAAAAGGGCATGCTCACGCAGACAGTTTCCGAAACGGGTACGGTCAAGACGGCGCAGGAGCTCAATTTGAATTTTCTAAATACGGGCAAGATCGTCAAGATGGCGGCTAAGGTTGGTGACCAGGCGAAAAAGGATCAGGTACTAGCCGAATTGGATTATGCCCAGCTGGCCATCAGGCAGAAGCAGGCGGAATCGAGCTTGGCGTCCGCGCTGGCCAGCCTGGCCAAACTGATTGCCGGCGCCACCGGCCAGGATATTGCCGTGGCCGAAACCGGCGCCAACCAGGCGAGACAGGCTTACGACGCGGCCGTCCGTGATTTGGAAAAAATAAAAAGAACGGTGGGCGAGAATATCGCTCAGGCCAAGAAGAGACTGGACGACTTGACTAAGAAAACCGTAGCTGACGTGACGCCGGAAGAACAGGCCGCGGCCGCGGCTCTGGTCGCTTTGGACAATGCCAAAAAAACGGCTGAACTGGCCGTTAACAATAGTCTGGACAGCGCCATTTCAACTATGGAGGACAAACTCAGGGTGGCGAACGTCGCTTTGGATAATGTCAATAAAGTTTTAAAAGACAGCTCGGCCAATAATCTTTTAGGCGTAATGGTCGCCGATTCGGTGTCGCAGACGAAACAAAGCTATGTCGACGCCAAGAGCCTGGCGATCAAGGCGGAAACAAATTTAGCCATAGCTAAAAGCGGCCGGTCGGAGGCGGCGGTCGATGCGGCTTTGGGCGGCGTGTCAGCCGCCCTAAATAAGACCTTGGAAAGTTTAAGCGACTGCTATTACGTCTTGGAAAATACTTTGACGCAGGCCAGTTTCCCGTCGGCCAGTTTGGACGCGTATAAGACGACAATCAGCGGCCAACAGACGACTGCGAGCGCGGCCATCACGGCCGTGACCGCCAGCCAGCAGGTGATCAAGAGCGCCGCTTTAACTTACAACACGAGCATTGCCGGCGCGACGGAAAGCCTTAATCAAGCTGAGGTCGCCTTGAATAACGCCGTCGTCAACGCGCAGAATGCCTATGCAAGCGCCCGATTGAGCGGCGACCAGCAAATCACCTCTGCCCAGTCGCGGGCCGACGCCGCGCTCAAAGCTTACGAAGTGGCTCGGGCGCAGTTCGACAAAATCAAGGCTCGGGCGCGGACCGAGGATATCGCCTTGGCCGAGGCGCAGGTCAGGCAGGCGGAAGCCGATGTCGAATCGGCCAAGTTGCAGATAGAGAACAGCATCGTCAAAGCGCCGATCGACGGCGTCATTACCAAAGTAAATTATGAAACCGGCGAAGATTTTTCGCCGAGCAAGCCGGTTTTCGTCATGCTCGGCGAAAATAATCTGGAAATCGAGATCCTGGTTTCCGAAGCCGATATTGCCAAAGTGAATCTCGGCGACAAGGCGGCGGTTACCTTGGACGCTTTCGGCAGCGATGTCAGCTTCCAGGCCGACGTTTTTTTCGTCGAGCCGGCTTCGACTGTCGTCCAGGATGTGGTCTATTACAAAGTTAAAGTCAAATTCATCGGCCTGGCCGAAACGGAAACCAAATACGGCAGCAGCGTCAAAGTCCGGCCGGGCATGACCGCCAACGCGGTCATCACTACCGAAGAAAAAAACGACACGCTGATTATTCCGGGGCGAGCCATCGTGGAAAAAGCGGACGGCGCCAAGATCATTCGCGTGCTCCAGGCCGACCAGAGCGTCAGGGAAGTCCCAGCGGTGATCGGCCTGAGAGGCGATGAAGGCCGTGTCGAAGTCCTTTTCGGCGACCTCAAGGCCGGAGATGACGTGGTTACTTTTGTCAAAGAATAAAGTTTATGCAGCCGCTTATCCGGGTTGAAAACCTTTCTAAAATTTACGGCAGTGAGAGTGTTACCACCGCCGCGTTAAGCAGTGTTAGTTTTAATATTTACTCGGGCGAATTCGTGGCCATCATGGGTCCGTCCGGATCAGGAAAATCGACCCTGATGCATATTCTCGGCCTGCTGGATCGCAAGAGCGGCGGCCAGTATTTTCTCGACGGCCGGGATGTCACCGAACTGGCTGACGACGAGCTGGCCAGATTAAGGAACGAAAAGATTGGCTTTGTCTTCCAAGCTTTTAATTTATTGCCTAGGACTTCGGTGTTGGAGAATGTAAAATTGCCGTTGATCTACGCGGATCGGACAGATTCGAATCTCGCCTCCGCTCCCTCTCTGAATCCGGAGAGGGAGGATTATGGCAAGGATTGGAAGGCGGTTAGGGCGGTCGAGGTTTTGGAGAGCGTCGGACTGGGGCATCGGATCGGCTATTTCACCAATCAGATTTCCGGCGGCGAAAAGCAGCGGGTGGCCATCGCCAGGGCGCTGGTCAATAGTCCGTCGGTGATCTTCGCGGACGAGCCGACCGGCAATCTCGATTCCAAATCCGGCACGCAGGTGATGCGCATCCTGCAAAAATTAAACGACGACGGCAACACCATCATCCTGGTCACGCACGAAACTTTCACGGCCGAGCATGCCAAGCGGATCATCCGCGTTAAAGACGGCCAAGTGGTCGGCGATGAGCCGGTGCTTAATCGCCGTTTTGCTAAAGACGGCGAACTGTTGAAATAGCTTTATGTTTTTTTCGCTTCAGACAATCAAAACGCCTCTGACTGCGCTTTTAGCTAATAAAATGCGCAGTTTTTTGACCATGCTCGGCGTTATCATCGGCGTCGGGGCGGTAATCGTCATCATGGCCGTCGGCGCCGGCGCGCAAAGCCTGATCCTTTCCCAGATCAAGACGCTCGGCTCGAACCTGGTCGGCGTATTGCCGGGGAAATCGGAGGAGAAGGGGCCGCCGGCGAGCGTTTACGGCATTGTTATTACTACTCTGACTTACGAGGACGCGCAGGCCTTGAAAAACAAAAATAACGTGCCGAACCTGGTCGATTATGTCGCCTATGCCAAGGGCGTGGCCACACTGAGCTGGCGCGACAACCAATACGACACGAATGTGAGCGGCGCCACCATCGGCTATCTCTCGGTCGAAGGCGGGGAAGTGGAGAAAGGCCGATTTTTTTCCGGCGAGGAAGAAAGGAGCTTGGCGCGCGTTGCCGTTTTGGGCAGTACCGTAGCCGCAGAGCTCTTCGGCGCATCCGAGCCGGTGGGCCAGCAGATCAAGTTCAAGAACCATACTTTCGAAGTCATTGGCGTGATGAAAGAGCGGGGCACGGTCGCTTTTCAGAATTACGACGATCAGATTTTTATTCCGATCTCGACCATGCAGAAGATTATCCTTGGCGTGAACCACATCGGCCTGATCCGAGCCAAGGTCGATCAGGAGGAGAATGTCGGCCAGGCCATCGCCGATATCGAAGCGACCTTGCGCGAGCGCCACGACATCATTGACCGGAGCGGAGCCAGCGATGATTTTACCGTCCGGAGCGCCGCCGCCGCTTTGGACAGCCTGACGACCATCACCAATGCCTTGCGTTATTTTTTGGCGTCTATGGCCGCCTTGTCATTGATTGTCGGCGGCATCGGCATTATGAATATTATGCTTATCAGCGTCCGGGAGCGGACGCGCGAGATCGGCCTCAGGAAGGCCATCGGCGCCACCAACGCCGACATCCTGAACCAGTTTCTGATTGAGACCGTGGTCATCACCCTTTTGGGCGGCGCCATCGGCATCGTCGGCGGCTCGCTTATTTCAACTTTAATCGCTCTGATCGCCCGCACCCTCGATTACGATTGGGAGCTTGTCATTTCGCCCTTCTCGATCATCCTCGGTCTGGCCGTTTCCATGCTGGTCGGTCTGGTCTTCGGCCTCTATCCGGCCAGCAAAGCCTCAAAACTCGAACCGGTTGAGGCGTTAAGGTATGAATAAGCCCCATAGATTATGCTCATCCTTCAATCCATGAAAATCGCGTTTCACTCTTTAAAGTCGAACATGGCTCGGTCCAGTTTGACGGTTTTAGGCGTTGTCATCGGCATCGCTTCGGTAATTATCGTGTATTCGGCCGGGGAGGGGATCCGTGATCTCATCATGTCCCAGGTGGAATCTTTCGGCACGGACATTATCGAAGCGGAAATCAAGGTGCCGACCGGAAAGAAAGGGGCGGCCGGCGAGCAGCAGTCGGGCGCGGCCATTGCCCAAGGCGTGCAGGTGACAACTCTGACTCTCGGGGACATGGAAGAAATCAACAAGCTGGCCAACGTTAAAAACAGCTATGCCGGCATCCTGAGCCAGGACCAGGCGAGCTTCGGCAACGAGCTCCGGAAAGCTTCACTCCTCGGCACCAGCGCCAGCTATATCGACATCGATAAGAGCGAAGTCGATTACGGCCGGTTTTTTACCGAGGCGGAGGATAAGTCGCTCGCGCCGGTGGTCGTCCTCGGTTCCAAAATCAAGGATAAGCTGTTCGGCGATTCCGATCCGCTCAATAAGACCATCCGCTTGCGCAAAAGCAAATTCACGGTTATCGGCGTCCTGAAATCCAAGGGCGCGGTCGGCTTTATGGATTTTGACGATTATATTTATATTCCGATCCGTACGCTCCAGAAAAAGATCATGGGCATCGATCATGTTTTTTACATGGTCCATCAATTGAAAGATCTGAGCCGGGCCGATGACACGGCCGGAGAAGTGCGCCTGCTTTTGCGCGACCGCCACGACATTGAAGACCCGATCAAGGACGATTTCCGGGTGGTGACCATGCAGGAAATGATCCAGACGCTCGAGACCGTCACCGATGCCATCACTCTACTCCTCTTGGCCATCGTGGCCATCTCGCTCGTGGTCGGCGGCGTCGGCATCATGAACGTCATGTACGTGATTGTCACAGAGCGGACAGCCGAGATCGGCCTTCGGAAGGCGGTCGGCGCGCGATACGCGGATATCATGGGGCAATTTCTTGCCGAGTCGGTCCTGGTGGCTTTGGCCGGCGGGATAATCGGCGTCATTATCGGCGCCGGCGTCTCGTTTCTTATTTATCTTGGCGCCGGCCAATTCGGTTTTAACTGGGAATTCGCTATTCCGGCCAAGGCATTCGTCGTTGCTCTCGGCTTCTCGACTTTTTTCGGAGTCATCTTCGGTGTTTACCCGGCGCGCAAGGCGGCCAGAATGAATCCGATCGAAGCCCTCCGGGCGGAATGAGGTTTGTGTTTTTGATGGGTGTTCTGTTATAATATAAGCATGTTTAAAATATCAAAATCAAAGCATATTAATTTCGCCAAAGTCTATGCAGAGGCGGAAAATTTGATTGAGCGTATTCCGGCGGTCAAAGAAAGAAAAAGGAGAAAGGCGGCGATCAAGGCGGTCAAATACGCCAGCTTGGCGGCGCTGTTTTTGTTTTTCTTGTCGATCGTTTTTCTGTTTGTCGAATTTTCAGCGCTCAAGGCCGTCTATGAGGAAGCGCGGGCCGGCCGGAAAGAGATCTACGCGAGCCTTGATTATCTTAAATTGGAAAAATTCAATGAAGCGAAGCTTTCGGCCGGCCGGGCCGAAACGCATTTCGGGGCGGCTTCTTCCCGTCTGGGCGGCGTCAAAAGAGATTCGCTCGTTTTTTTAAATCCGCTTTTCCGAGTCCAGATTGTCAATGCCGATTATCTTTTAGGCACGGCTTCGGGCCTCAGTCGGGCGATCGGCAAAGGCGCCGATTTTGCCCAAGAATTCAAGGGTCTGGTTGCCGGCGAAAAGAAATTGAGCCTGTCGCAGTTTACGCCTGAAGAAAAAAAGAAAATCCTTGGCCGCATCCATGATGCCGGACCGGAGCTTTCGGGCATGAAAGCCGATCTGGATTTCGCCCTGGCCAACCTAGAGAGGGTGCGTTTGCCGTGGCCGCTCGTATTTTTTAAAAAGAATGTCCGGGAGCTCGAAGCGCAAGTCCGGGAAGGATCGGAATTTTTGGCAAGGGCCATCCCGATGTCCCGTCTTTTGCCGGGATTGGCCGGTTACCCGGAAAAGGCCGTTTATCTCGTCATGCTGGAAAACAGCGATGAATTGCGGCCGACCGGCGGCTTCCTTGGCACTTACGGCATCCTGGAAATCGAGAACAGCGACATCCGCCGCTTCGAAACGCACGACATCTACCACATGGATATGCCGGTCAAGGACAAGATCAGCATCGAGCCGCCGGCGCCGCTCAAGAAATATTTGAATCCAAAATGGTATATGCGCGACGCCAACTGGTCGCCGGACTGGCCGACGGCCGCACGGCAGATCGAATGGTTTTATCATCAGGAAAACAGCTTGCTTAAAGGCGGAAACCAGATTAATAATTTTTCCGGCCAGTTCGACGGCATCATCGCCTTGACGCCGTCTTTCGTCACTAGTCTTCTCGAGCTCGTCGGCCCGATCGCGATCGGCGGCGTCACTTACGACCAAAATAATTTTCATGACATTTTACAATATCAGGTCGAGGCCGGCTACGAGAAATTGGGCGTGCCATCATGGCAGCGCAAGGAAGTCATCGGCGAGATTTCCAAGGAGATGAAAATCCGGCTCCTCGACATGCCGGCCGCCCAATGGAAAGATATCCTGGCCAGAGTCGACAAGAGCGTCTTGGAAAAGAATCTTTTTATTTATTCCAGCCATCCGGAACTGGAGAAAATTATTAGCGATCTCGGGTTTGGCGGCGAAGTCAAGCCGGTCGGAAGTGATTATCTTATGGTGGTCGACGCCAATCTCGGTTCGTTTAAGACGGACAACGTCATCAGCCGCGGCCTGGAATATAAGGTGGAGAAACGCGGCGAAGATCTGGTGGCCCAACTGAGAATCAACTACGCCCACGGCGGCGGTTATGACTGGCGGACGACCAAGTACCGCACCTATACCCGGGTTTTCGCGCCACTCGGCAGTCGGCTGGTCAAGAGCGAAGGCGTCACCGAGGGCGACGTTTATGTGCGCGACGAACTGGGCAAGACTTTTTTCGGCGCCTTCAAGACGGTCGAGCCGGGGGAAATCGCGAGCCTTTATTTTGAATATGTCTTGCCGAAGAATATTATTAAGAATAAAGAATACCGGCTTTTGCTTCAGAAACAGGGCGGCACGACAGTGAAGGATCTGGCCGTTGACTTGAATTTGGGAAATGTTATAAAATCATATAGTCCGGCCGGATTCTTTGCGGAAAAGATCGGCGCTAATCGCGTCAAATGGATCGGGGAGATGAATATGGATCGGGAATTTCGGGTAACCGTCAAATAATTAACGATTGTCAGCTTCGAGCTGAAACTGTCTTTTAATCTATGGGTATGTTTATCAAGCGGATCGGCATTGATCTGGGCACGACTTACACTTTGGTCCATCTACCTAAGCGGGGGATTGTCATCAACGAGCCGAGCGTTGTGGCTATTTCCATGATCGATAAGAAGATCCTGGCGGTCGGCAACGAGGCCAAGGAAATGCTCGGCCGGACGCCGGATACGATCATCGCCTTAAAACCTTTGAAGGACGGCGTGATCGCTGATTACCGCACGACCGAGGCGATGCTCCGTTATTTTATCAATAAGGCGGTTGGCGGCGTCCGGCTTTTCCGTCCGGAAGTGATGGTGGCTGTGCCGGCCGGCATCTCTTCGACCGAAAGGCGGGCCGTGATCGACGCCACCATCGCCGCCGGCGCCAAGGCGGCCTATATTATCAAGGAGCCGATTGCCGCGGCCATCGGCGCCGACATCCCGATCGGCTCGGCTTCCGGGCATATGATTATCGATATCGGCGGCGGCACGGCGGAAATGGCCGTCATCTCCCTCGGTGGCATCGTTACGGCCACGTCGGCCCGCGTTGGCGGCAACAAATTCGATTTGGCCATCCTGGAATACGTGCGGCGCAAATATAACCTGGCCATCGGCGAACGGACGGCCGAGGACATCAAGATTAACATTGGTTCGGCTCTTTATCTCGAGGACAAGCTGACAATGGAAGTGCGCGGCCGCGATATGATTACCGGTTTGCCGCGCGTCATCACGGTTTCGAGTAACGACGTCACCGAGGCCTTGCAGCACGAATTGGAAACGATCGTCAGCGCGGCCAAGAAAATCCTTCATGACACGCCGCCGGAACTGGCGGCCGATATCATGGATAAGGGCCTAGTGCTCTCCGGCGGCAGTTCGCAGCTTAGGAACATCGACCAGCTCCTTTCCCGCACCACCGGCGTGCCGGCCTACATTGCCGACGACGCGCCGCTTTGCGTGGCCAAAGGCACGGGCATCGCTCTTGATAATTTGGACAGCTATAAGCGTTCGATTCTGGCGACAAAATATCAGTAATTTATGATTATCGGCATTGACGCTTCGCGGGCTAACCGGCCGCATAAGACCGGCACGGAGTGGTACTCATACTACCTCATCCGTTGGCTCGCCAAGCTCGATCAAGAAAACCAGTACATACTCTATACGGACAAGCCCTTAACCAAGGGCTTGTTGGATTTATCGACTGCCCAATATGTCGAAGGCGAAGACAGCCAGAGCGGCTGGATTGAATACGACCAGGATGGCTTCCAGAAGATTAAGAGTCCTTACGGCAATTTTAAGGCGAAAATACTCAAGTGGCCGCTCCGGCATTTCTGGACGCAGGGCCGGCTGTGTCTGGAGATGCTCATCCACAAGCCCGGCGTCCTGTTTGTGCCGTCGCATACCCTGCCCGTTTTCCACCCGAAAAAATCGCTCGTCACCATCCATGACGTCGGTTTCGAGAACGACCGCTGCCTTTATTCGAAAGAATCGATTTGTCGCGAGGGCGGTCTTGCGAGACGGGCGATCGATCTTCTGGCGCGGATTGTCACCGGCGGAAAATACGGAGCGAACAGTATTGATTATCTGGCCTGGTCGACCGAGTTCGCTTTGAAAAAAGCCAGGCGGATCATCACTGTTTCGGAATTTTCCAAACAAGAAATCATAAAAATCTACAAAGCGGACAAGAAGAAAATCGCAGTCGTGCATAACGGTTATAACCGTTCGCTTTATAAGAAAATCGAAAACCGGGAGCGAATCGAGGCCGTGCTGGAAAGCTACGGCATCGACGGCCCGTTTCTTTTGTATATCGGCCGGCTGGAAAGGAAGAAGAATATTCCCAAACTGATCGAGGCTTTTGCCTTGCTCAAGCATCAGAATAAGGATTTTAAATATAAGCTGGTTTTGATCGGCAATGCTAGTTATGGTTATGACGAGATCAATTATCTGATCCAGGAATACGCGCTGGACGATGAAGTGATTATGCCGGGTTGGGTGGCTGAGGAAGATGTGCCGTTCGTTTATAATGCTGCCGCCGCTTTCGTCTTCCCTTCGCTTTATGAAGGCTTCGGTATTCCCTTGCTCCAAGCTATGGCTTCTGGCGTGCCGATCGCCGCTTCGGAGGCGGCTTCGATTCCCGAAGTGGTCGGCGATGCCGCCCTGCTGTTCGATCCGAACGACGTTGCGGCCATGACCAAAGCGGTTAGCGATATCGTATCCGACGCCCGCTTGCGCGCCGAGCTGATCGAAAAAGGTTTTAAGCGGGCGGAAAATTTCAGCTGGGAAAAAGCGGCGCGGGAAACATTGGCCGTCATTAAGTCGCTTTAGCTTACAAGATAGGCAATGGCTTGAGTGTGTCATGAACTTGTTTTGCCAAACTGTTTGCCAAACGGTTGTTGCTAAACTTTGCCGGTTAGTGTTATAATATAGGAAATTATGGATAAGATTTTTTCATATAAATATAGGAAGACAGCTATATTGTATTTTTGTCTTTTTTTTCTTTTGGCTGGCGGCGCGCGCGGCGGAAGAATCAAGATAGCTGCCGGAGCGGGTGAAAGCATCCGCGGGGATTATGTCAGCGGCGAGTTGCTGGTCAAATTCAAAGGCTATGAGGCGGTCGAGACCGTCAGGATTGCCGATCCGCGCGAACTTGAAAAAATTATTGGGGATTACGGCCGGAATCCATTGGTTGAATACGCCGAGCCGAATTTTGTTTACCGCGCCTCGATGATTCCATCCGACCCTTATTATAATAAGCAGTGGTATTTAAAAAGAATTAACGCCGAAGAAGCTTGGGATTATGTCCGGCAATCGCCGGATGTTATTATTGCCATTGTCGATTCCGGCGTGCAGATCGATCACCCGGATCTGGCCAATAATATTTGGCGCAATCCCGGCGAGATTCCGGGAAATGGCCGGGACGACGATAATAACGGCTTTATCGATGACATAAACGGCTGGGATTTTGTAAATAATGTCGCCGATCCGTCGCCGAAGTTCAAGGACGGCTTTACCGAGGACGGTGTTTTGCACGGCACAGTCGTGGCTGGCGTCGCGGCCGCCTCCGGGAATAATGTCGCCGGCATTTCCGGCGTTACCTGGGGCGCGAAAATCATGCCCTTGAAAGTCCTGGATGATCAGGGTGAAGGCAATACGGCCAGCGTCATCCGGGCGGTCGATTACGCCATTGCTAACGGCGCTCACATTATTAATTTCAGTTTTGTCGGCTTCGGCGCGAGCCACGGTCTGGAAGCGGCTATCGCCCGCGCCTATAACGCCGGCATTATCGTTGTAGTCGCGGCTGGCAACGAACAGGACGGCGGCGAAGGCTATTTTCTGGACGACAGCCCGATGTATCCGGCCTGCCATGACGGCCGCGCCGGCGAGAATATGGTGATCGGCGTGGCCGCCACCGATACGATCGATCAGAAAGCGGCTTTTTCAAGTTATGGCACGAAATGCGTCGATATCTCGGCGCCGGGCATCAGTATTTACAGCACGGTCGCTTATAATAAGAACAAGTATCTGGGCGAACGGTCTTTTGACAAGCATTACGACGGCTATTGGTCCGGCACTTCCATGGCCACCCCGATGGTCAGCGCCGCGGCCGCCTTAGTGATTGAATCGAATCACCTGCTGTCCAGGCGGGATGTCGTCAATACCATACTCGACACAGCTTATAATATCAACGCCTTGAACCCCCGTTATATAGACAAGCTCGGCCGCGGTCGCCTCGATGTTTTTAGCGCGGTCCTCCAGGCCAATCAGAAACTATCGGCAAGCAAGAATAAGTTCATGGCCGCGCCGTTTTCCGGTTACGGTGCCAGTTCGGTTATCCGGATAATCGATAAGGAAGGCGCGCCGATCAAGGAAATCCATCCTTTCGGCCGGGAATTCAAGGGCGGTCTCAGCATCGCTTCCGGAGACTTGAATGGCGACGGCTTGGATGAAATCATCGCCGCGCCTGCCTCCGGCGGCGGCCCGCATATCCGGATCTTCGACCAACTTGGCAACCTTAAAGGTCAATTTTTCGTTTTTGATAAAAATTTCAAAGGCGGCATCAACCTGGCGATTGGCGATTTTGACGGAAATGGTCAAAAAGAAATCGCTGTCGCGCCTGCCTCCGGCGGCGGCCCGCATATCCGGATATTTGATCAGACGGGCAGTCTGCGCGGCCAATTTTTCGCTTATGACAAGAATTTTCGCGGCGGCATCAATCTGGCCGCCGGCGACGTCAATCGCGACAGTCAGGACGAGATTGTCGCCGCGCCTGCCTCCGGCGGCGGCCCGCATATCCGGATATTTGATCAGACGGGCAGTCTGCGCGGCCAATTTTTCGCTTATGACAAGAATTTTCGCGGCGGCGTCCGGGTGGTCGCGGCCGATATCGACAGCGGCATCAAGGGTAATCGGGCGGAGATTATCACCGCACCCGCCTCCGGCGGCGGTCCGCACGTGAAGATTTTCGACTCAGCCGGCAGCCTTCGCGGCCAGTTTTTCGCCTATGATAAAAAATTCAGAGGCGGCGTCAATCTGGCGGTCGGCGACGCCGATAACAGCGGCTTGCCGGAGATCGTGACCGGCGCCGGTCCGGGCGGCACCGCCCACGTGCGATCCTTTACGGCCAAAGGCGAGATCGTCAGTTCGTTTTACGCCTTTCCGGTGAGCTACGCCGGCGGCGTCAACGTGGGAGTTATTAAATAAATCTATCCAACTAAACAAAATTCATATGGCCAAACGCGCAATTTTTGACAAGAAGAACGTCCTGGTTTCCGGTGGCGCCGGCTTTATCGGCTCGCATCTCTGCGACGAGCTGGTTAAGACGAGTAAGGTGATCTGTCTTGATAATTTTCTCACCGGCGACGAGAAGAATATTGATCATCTTTTGGCCGACTCAAATTTCGAGTTCATCCGCCATGACGTGAACGAACCGATCAGTCTCGAATCTCTACCGGAATTGCAGAAATTCAAGATCGACTTCCAGGGTATCCAGGAAATCTATCACTTAGCCTGCCCGACTTCGCCGAAATTTTTTGAAGAACATAAGCTGGCTAATCTTCTCGTCAATTCTTACGGCACGAAAAACATGCTTGATCTGGCCGTGAAATACGAGGCAAAATTCCTTCATTTCTCCTCGTCGGTCGTCTATGGCCCGCGGCGCAATAACGAGGAGCGGATCAGGGAAGATGATCTCGGGAAAGTCGATATGCTTTCCGAGAGGAGTTCTTATGACGAAGGCAAACGCTTCGCCGAAGCGTTGGTCAAGAATTACGCCGATATCCACAAGATCGACGCCAAGATCGTCCGGCCGTTCCGGATTTACGGGCCGCGGATGAAGCTGGATGAAGGTAATATGATTCCGGATTTTATTTCGCACGCTCTGGAGAACAAGGATCTGGTGATCTATGGCGATAAAACTTTCGCCTCGGCTTTTTGCTATATCGACGATCTGATCGACGCCAGCCTGAAGATCATGGCTTCCGATTTCGTCGGCCCCTACAATATCGGCTCGGACATCGATGTTAACGTGACCGCCTTGGCTGAAAAAATTATCGCTATAACCGAATCCAAATCAAAAGTGGCTTATCATGAGCGGATGGTCTTTCTGACCGCTCTTTGCCTGCCGGATATCGCCAAGGCTCGGGATGAGCTCGGCTGGATGCCGGTCATCAATTTAAACAAGGGCCTGGAAAAAACGATCGACAATCTTCGGGCCAGCAAGGGCCTGCTGGATATGCGGCGGTTTGTCGAATAAATTATTAATTTTATCGGTCACTATGGAGAAAAAAATTTTTTGCGTGGTTCCGGCGTTCAATGAGGAGAAAAATATTTCGCGAGTAATTAAAATCGTCAAGCCGCTAGTCGATCAGGTGGTGGTGGTTGACGATTGTTCGAGAGATAAGACTTATGCTTTGGCCGCAGCGGAGGGCGTGGTCGTTTTGCGACATATCATAAATAGAGGGCAGGGCGCGGCATTGCAAACCGGCAATGATTATGCTATAAAAATGGGTGCGGATATTATCGTGCATTTTGATGCCGACGGCCAATTTTCAGCTGATGAAATCGGCGATCTGGTCAATCCGATAGTCAACGGGGAATTTGACGTGGTTTTCGGCTCAAGATTTTTAGGCAAGAAGTCGGATATGCCATGGATGAAAGAAAAATTCATAATGCCGATCGCCAGGCTGGTCAATGCCATTCTATTGGACGTCAGGATAACCGACCCGCAGGCCGGCTTCCGGGCGCTGTCACGGAAAGCGGCCATGTCGTTTCGGATTATGAATGACGGCCATGCCCATTGCAGTGAGATAATGCATAAAACAATAAAAAACAGATTAAAATTCAGGGAAGTGCCGATAACGGTCACTTATCATCATTTTGGGCAGACGGTATTCAGTGGAAAAGGAAGGCGATCCGGAGGGCTTACAATAATCAAAGACCTTTTACTAGCTAAATTTATAGATTAAACAGATTGATATGTTACAGCAAATAATCGCCTTGGCGATCGTCGGATATTTTTTGACAAGGTTATTCAAGCAGAAAAATAAGAAGCAGATCTCTGGCGGCGAATTTGTTTTTTGGTTTTTGTTCTGGCTGCTTTTGGGGGTGATGGTTATAGGATTAAAGCTGATTGACAGGCTGGTCTTTAATCTCGGCTTCTCGGCTTCGGGTATTAATGTTTTGCTTTATCTGGGCGTGGCTGCTCTTTTTTATTTTTTTTTCAAGATCAGACTTAGGCAAGAAAAGATCGAAAGAGACATTACTGAAGTTGTCAGAGAATTAGCCATTGCCAAAAAAGAAAAATAACCATGTCATAAGATTTAATCGATTTCTTAAATCCCACTAAGACCATTACATGAAAATCGCCCACGTCATCAGCACCTTTCCGCCATACAAGGGCGGCATGGGGAATAGCGCCTACCATTTTGCCAGGGTTCTGGCCGAGCGGGGGCACGAGGTTACGGTTTTTACGGTTGATTACGGTCGCCCGCCTGCTGAAAATGAGAATTATAGATTCAGGCTCGTCCGGTTGAAATCGTCGGTCAAGATCGGCAACGCCGCCGTCCTGCCGCAGCTCCTTTGGGAACTAAAGGGTTTTGATGTCATCCATCTGCATTATCCGTTTTACGGCGCGGCTATGTTCGTGCTTCTGAAAAAAATGTTCGCCGGCCGGCGAATGCGCTTGGTCGTCCATTACCATATGGACACGGTCGGCACCGGCCTCAAAGGTATGATTTTCGAATTCAACCGCCTCTTGGTCATGCCTTGGGCGATGAAGGCGGCCGATTCGGTCGTCTGTTCCTCGATCGATTATATCAAGCACGCCGACTTGTCGCGCTATTACGGCGGCAATGCTGGAAAATTCAAGCAGATCCCGTTCGGCGTCGAACTGGAAAAATTCAGGATGGCTCATGGCATCGACCGGCCGAAGACCGTTCTTTTTGTAGGCGGCTTGGACAGCGCCCATTATTTCAAAGGACTTAATGTTCTCTTGAAGGCCTTCAAAGAAATCAAGGACAAGATCGGTGATATTCGGCTGCGCGTCATCGGTTCGGGCGACCGGAAGGGTTATTATGAGAATCTGGCGCGCGAACTCGGGATTGAAGACAGCGTGGAATTCCTCGGCCGGGTAGAGGACGGTGAACTCGCTGATTATTATCGGTCGTGCTATGCCTTGGCTCTGCCTTCCATCAACCGCTCAGAGGCTTTCGGCATGGTGCTTCTTGAAGCCATGGCTTCGGGCAAACCGGTTGTCGTCACCAATCTGCCGGGCGTGCGCAGCGTTTTTCAGAACGGCCGCGAAGGTTATATTGTCAAGCCCGGCGACGCGAGCAGTCTGGCGTACAAACTGCTCCATCTTCTGGAGAATGAAGATCTGGCCTTGCGCATGGGGGAGGCGGCCAGGAAGTTGGTAGAAGAAAAATACACCTGGGAAAAGGCTGGCGAGGAATTAGACATGCTTTATCACAAGATAAAGTATTCTCCGGAAAAATGAAAATCTGCCTCGCCAATAATTTATACAAGCCCTACGCCCGCGGCGGCGCCGAAACGGTGGCGTCCGTCATGGTCAAAGAATTGCGGCGGCGCGGCCATGCCGTTGCCGTCGCGGCCACCCGGCCTCTTTTTTTTGGCCGGAAAAAAGTCGCCGAAGAGGCCGGGAACTATTACCTGCCGTCTTTCTTTTTCCATCTCGCCCGTCTGCCGCTGGCCATCCGTTTGGCCTGGCATCTTTTGGATATGTTTGATCCCGTTAATTTTTTCCGCCTGTTTGTTTATTTCAAAAGAGAAAAATTCGATCTGGTCATTACTCATAATCTCAAAGGCCTCGGGTTTCTGGCGCCCTTGGCTATCTGCCTGAGCGGCGCCAGGCACATCCACATCATCCATGACATCCAGCTCATCCACCCTTCCGGCCTTATGTTTTTCGGCCGGGAGAAAACAATCGATTCCTGGCCGGCCAGGATTTACCAGGCCGCGAATATTTTTTTGTTCAAACCAGTGTCGGCCGTGGTTTCGCCTTCGGCTTGGCTTTTGGAGCTTCATAGAGATAGAGGATTTTTCAAAGACAGCCGGCTTTTACAAATCGCTAACCCGGTTTCTCTTGAGGCCGACCCGGGAAAGAGCGAAAGGCCTTTCCGCCGCCGTTTTCGTTTTTTTTATGTCGGCCTTTTGGAAAAACATAAAGGCGTCGGTCGGCTTGTCCGGGCTTTTAAAAAAATATCGACGATGGCCGAGGCTGAGCTGGTTGTGGCTGGCGGCGGTTCGCTTCTCTCGGATTTAAGAAAAGAAGCGGCCGGATGCGGAAACATCAGAATTCTCGGCCGGATAGAAAATGAAACCGTACGTCGGCTGATGGGCGAGAGCGATTGCCTGGTCGTGCCGTCGCTTTGCTACGAGAATTCGCCAGCTGTCATTTATGAAGCCTTCGCCGCCGGCTTGCCGGCCATCGGCTCGAAGCTCGGAGGCATCGCCGAACTGATCGGAGATGACGCTTTGTTATTCGCGCCTAAAGAAGACGATATCGGCAGAAAGATGCGTTTCGTCATGGAAAACCGCGCTAGCCTGGAAAAAAATCGCGAGCGCAATGCCGAATTGGCCGAGAGTTCGTCGCCGTCCGGCTATATTGACATGATTTTAAATTTGTAGTAGACTTGTTTTTCGTCTGGGCGGATGTAAGCATCCCAGGCGGCCTTACTTCGGCCCGGAACAGGCGGATAGGGCTTCTGGCGGAGTGGCTACGACAGAAGCTTCACGGGATGTCCCGACTATCCGCCTTTTCTTTTGATTGAAAATCGGAATTTTAAAAAGTTCATCTCTTATACTTAAATACATAAATATCCCCATTGCCGATTTCCCACCAGTCGTCCGCTTCTAGCCTGGCTTCATCAAGCACTTTGGAAAACGCCCACCAGTATTTATTTAGGACAAAATAGCTTTCTTTGACGCCGGCGAGATCCATGGCTGCGGCCATAGTTTCCCGACTCGCTTTTTTGTAGACCATGTCGAGATAAAAAGGATAGAGCGGTCCGCCGGTCGGGATCGGATAATAAAAAATAGAGCCGTTCTTGTAATATTTCTTGAAGCCGAAATTTTTCAGGGCGGCCGCGCTCGTCTGCTGGTTGGCCAGGACTAAAAACTCTCCCGCGGCGTTTTTGTCGATGAATTCCGCGGCGGCAAAATCGGCGTCGCCGACGGAATAGCCGCGCGAATTAAAAAGAGCGTCGCGGCGCGGATAGGAAGCGTAAAGCGAAGCGGCAAAGGCAAGGGCGGCGAAAACGGCGAAGATTATTTTTGTCCGGCCGCTTTCTGCCATGATTTTTCCGGCAAGGGCGGCCAAGGCGGCAAGGATGGACGGCAGGAGGAGAACGGCGATGAGAATAAGAATGCGGTCGGCATAGGCGTCCCGTTCGTAGCTTACGAGGAACTCGAAAGGCAGAGTTTTGATAAGGAGATGCGAGACGAGCAGGGTGGCCGCCATGGCAAGAAACAGTTTTTCTTCCTCTTGTCTTGTCTTCCGGCGGAAATAAAGGAAGAGGCCGGCGGCGGCGAGCAGAATGAAAGCGATTTTTAAATTAAAAGCGTAAAGATAGGCGGCGTTTAGGATGAAATTTTCGCTCGCCGGCATGGCTGGCCGGAGGGAAGCCGCAAATTCTCGGGTTGCTTGCCAGGCAGTCATCCGGGCGATTTTTTCGCCGGTGTCGCCGGCATTATTATTTTCAAGAAAATAGAAAGACAGAGGCAGGGCAACGGCGGAAAAAAAGAGAACGGCGACGACGGCGCCTTTTTTTATTTTTACAGCATCCAGTTTGGCAGCCGCCGAAAGCAGGATAAGCAATACGGCCGGAATGCCGGCGATCGGATGGACGGAAGCGGCCGCCAAAGAAAAAACCGCTGGCAGAGCCAGATCGGAGCGCCGTTTTGCCGGCCAGGCAAAAAGGATGGCAAGGAGAAAAAAGAGATAAGATAAGTTTTGGGGCGTGGTCAGGGTAAAAATGGCGCAGGGCAGAGCGAGGCAGGCGAGCGCGGCCAGGCCGGATTTTTGGCGATCGCCTTGGCTGGCGGCCAGATAAAAAGAAAGCGGCAGAAAAATGACAGCAAGCGCCGGCACGAGCAGGCGATTCTGCCAGTCGATCGGCAGGAAAAGCAGTTTATGCGCCATCATGATGAGGCCGTATTGCCCGAGATAATAAAAAGGCTTCGGATCGACCGCGCCATGTCGGTCGATCAGGTCGAGCGTGGCTTCGTGAATGAGCGGATCAAAGCCGTAGCCGTTTTTGTAGACGGCGAGAGCAATGGAGAGCGAAAGGCCGAAATGAAAGGCAAGGAGGAGTAAAGAGTGGTGGATCGGCCGGGCAATAAGGAAAATGAGAAGGAGGGAAGCGGCGGCGTAGTAAAAAAAGAAAGAAACAGGCACGGCTTCCCATGGGGAAACGAGCGCCGCTCCGGTGCGGGCGGCGAAAAGAAGATAAAGGCAGCCCGCGGCCAGAAGAAAATAGAAGAAGATCGTCAGGCGGACGGCGTTTTTCGGTTCCGGCCGGCCGCCGGTTCCGGCTTCCGCTTCGGCCGGCGCGAAGAAGGGGTGGCCAAGAAAAATATTTTTCAGCCGGTAGAATAAAAAGACGGCCGCGGCCAGCGCCGCGAAAACGCCAGGGTAATTAAGCGCGTAAACGCGGTAAACGGTCGCGCTGGCGATCGCGCACAAAGCAAGGAACGAGAGGATGAGAAGAAGATTTGTTTCCGTTTGATTTTTTGACATTTTTCTGTTAAAGTTTTGGCATTATGGAATTCCAGTTGAATGATAATCTAATTAAATCAGTAAAAGGCGGTTTTGCCAAGCATTGGCGAATTCTGGCCGTCGCGGCCGCGGCCGCGGTTTTTTTTGCGGCTGTCTCAAGCTACAATTTTTACGCCCAGGAGGACGGCTTTGTGAAGTGGCTTTCTCCGGACGAAACTGCCAACTACGCTTTCGCCAAGCTTTACGCCCAGACGGGCCAGCTGTCGATTTTTGAAAAAGACAATCTGGCCGCCGGCGATATTATCCATCCGCGGAGTGTGCGGAGCGACGGCGGCTACCTGAAGCCGGTGAGTTTTCTCGGCATCATCATCTTTTACGGCAAGATCGCCCAGCTCACGTCCTATAAAGTCATTCCTTATCTCACGCCGCTTTTCGCGGCCGCCGGCATAATTTATTATTATCTTTTGGTCAGCCGGCTTTTCGGCAAAACCAACGGCTTGCTTTCGGCCATGCTTTTGGCTTCGTTTCCGGTTTATCTTTATTACAGCGCCAGAAGCATGTTTCACAATGTCCTTTTTACGGTTTTTTTGATCGTCGGTCTCTATTATCTTCTGCTCATGGCCAAGCGCTGGCGGCCGGAAAAAAATTACATTGGCTATCTGGCGGCCGCTCTGGCCGGCGCGAGCCTTGGCGGGGCGGCCATGGCGCGGTCCTCGGAGCTTCTTTGGGCGGCGCCGGCGCTCGGCCTGCTCTGGCTTTTTAATTTAAGAAAAATTCATATCGCGAAACTTTTCCTTCTGGCCGTCTTTTTCCTTCTGGCCGTTTACCCGGGCTTTTATTGGAATAAGCGGCTTTACAGCTCGCCTTATGCTAGCGGTTATCCGCAGATGAACCAGTCGATCGCCGAAATCAAGACGGCCGGCGAAATGATTGTTAAGACCGCGGTCAAGATAGATCCGCCCAAGCCGGATATGCTTCGGATTATCAAAAACAATATCTTCCCGTTCGGCGTCGATTACAACAATGCCCTGAACATGTTTTCCGCCTATTTTATTAACATGTTTTCTTGGATTTTCTGGCCGGCCCTGTTCGGCCTGGTTATTTTTATCCGCGACGCCGACCGCTGGCAAAAGAAGCATTGGGCTTATATTTCGGTTTTCACGCTCGCTTCCGTTTTTCTTGTTCTCTATTATGGCAGCTGGCGATTTAATGACAATCCTGATCCGACCAGGGCGACCATCGGCAATTCCTATACGCGCTACTGGCTTTTCGTCTATCTCGGCGCTTTTCCTTTCGTTGCCTTATTCATCAGCAAACTAAGCGCGATCGTCAAGATGCGGAAAGGGGAGTCGGCGGCCGATTACCGCTGGCCTTGGGTTTATTATCTGCGGCGGTTGCTCATCCCGACCGCGCGGTTCGCGGTTATCGCCGCTATCTGTGCCATGTCCGTCCGCTTCGTCGTTTCCGGCTCGGAAGAAGGCCTCATTACCGCCTACCGCCGCCAGCTTTTGGCCCGGGAAGAGTTCAAAACGGTTCTCGCGGCCACCGAAGCGGATGCCGCCGTCATCACCCGCTACCACGACAAGGTTTTTTTTCCGGAAAGGAAAGTGATCGTCGGCATTTTCGACGACGACAATATGATCCGGGGTTACGCCGCCCTGGCGCGCGTTTCGCCGGTCTATTATTACAATTTCACCCTGCCGGAAAAAGATCTGGCTTATCTAAATAAGAGACGGCTTGTCCCGTTTGCCCTTGAACTCCGGCCGGTTAAAAAGGTAAACGGTGATTTCACGCTTTACCGGGTGGAGAGGAAATAATAGCCAGGGTGGTTTGATTTTATTAATCAATGCTATAATAGGCTTATGAATACCAAAACGCCAAAACCGAAACGCATCGGCATCGACGCCCGGTTCTACGGCCCGGTCGGCAAGGGCCTCGGGCGCTATGCCCAGGAAGTCATTGATAACGTGATTAAGATGGATACGGAGAACGAGTATGTTATTTTTTTGTACAAAGAAAATTTTAATCTTTTCCAGGCGGACGGGTGGCGCGTGAAAAAGGTGCTGGCGGACGTGCGCTGGTACACGCTGGCCGAGCAGATTGTGATGCCCTGGCTTATTTTCCGGGAAGGGCTCGACCTCATGCACTTTCCACACTTCAACGTGCCCGTGCTCTGCCCGGTGAAATTTGTCGTCACCGTCCATGATCTCATTTTGACCAAGCATCCGACCGCGCGGGCGACGACTCTGGGGCCGGCATTATATAAAATTAAGAATTTTTTTTATAAAATTGTTATCTGGCTGGCCGTCAAGCGCGCTCGGAAAGTAATTGCCGTTTCTCAGTTCACCAAAGATGACATCGTCAGGCATTTCCATGTCGCGCCGAAAAAAGTGGCCGTGACGTATGAAGGCGTGAGCGGACATTTTAGGACGCAGGCTTCATTTTCTGTTTTCTCTCCTAACCAGGAGAGGGGAGGAAAAGTTAAGGAGGGGGCAGAGGCGGTGGAGGGGGGCAAGTTGACTGATGACGATATGCTTTTGAAATATGACATCATCAAGCCTTATCTTCTCTATGTCGGCAATGCTTATCCGCATAAGAATCTGGAAGGGTTGATAAAAATATTTAAAGACCTCACTCCCTACCCCTCTCCTAGCCAGGAGAGGGGTAGGGAGGTTAAGGAGGGGGCAGGGGCGGCGGCGCGGCTGGTGCTTGTCGGGAAAGGGAAGGATGATTATTTTTATAGCCGGGTTATGGCCTACGCGCGCGAGCTCGGGGTTTGGGATGAGCATGGCAAAAACAGCCCGGTCGTTTTTCCTGGCTATGTGCCGGACGCCGAGCTGGCCGTGATTTTCAGGCATGCCCTGGCCTATGTCTTCCCGTCGTTCTACGAAGGCTTCGGCCTGCCGCCGCTTGAAGCTATGGCACAGAGCTGTCCGGTGGCCAGTTCGAACAAGACCTGCCTGCCGGAAGTGTTGGGCCGAGCGGCCGTCTATTTCAATCCGGAAAACGAAGAAGAGATGCGCGCCGTTATCTTAAAAATAACAGGCGACGAAAGTCTCCGTGGCGAGCTGATTAGGCGGGGGCATGAGCAGGTAAAAAAATACAGCTGGGAAAATTGCGCCAGGCAGACGCTCGGGATTTATCAAAGCGCCCTATAGGGAGGCATTACATGCGTTTCTGCGTAATAAAATAGCCGCTGTCTGGCGTTTGTTGTTTTTAGCCAAGCCGTGCTTAAAAAATGGGATTTTGATTTAACATGAGAGCCCTGACATAAAAACCCTCTTAGTTTGACTTCGTCGCTCAAGAATAGTATTATTAAACTAATAAGGAAGTAAGTTTGCTATAAGGATATATAGCAATTTTTTGTGTTTATGGAGAATATCCGTAATTTTTGCATTATCGCCCATATCGACCACGGCAAATCAACCCTGGCTGACCGGATGCTCGAAATCACCAATACCGTAGAGAAGCGCAAGATGAAAGAACAGCTGCTCGACCGGATGGATTTGGAACGGGAGCGGGGGATCACGATTAAGCTGCAGCCGGTGACCATGCAGTACGGCGGCTACACTTTAAATCTGATCGATACGCCCGGGCATGTTGATTTTTCTTATGAAGTTTCGCGCAGCCTGGCCGCTGTCGAAGGCGCCATCCTGCTGGTTGATTCGACGCAAGGCATCCAGGCGCAGACGCTGGCCAATCTTTATCTGGCGATCGAGCAGAATTTGGAAATTATTCCGGTGGCCAACAAGATTGACTTGCCGGCTTCGGATATTGTCAAAACGAAAAATGAGATCGTTAAGTTGATCGGCTGCCGGGAAGAGGAGATTATTTCCGCTTCCGGCAAAACCGGTGCCGGCGTGGAAGAAATTCTTAAGGCAGTGATCGAACGCGTGCCGCCGCCGCGGGGCGAAAAGGCAAGCGCGCCGCGGGCCCTTATTTTCGATTCCAACTATGACGAATACCGCGGCGTGGTCGCTTACGTGCGGATAACGGACGGCGAAATCAGGAAGGGGGACAAGATTGCTTTCATGGCCACCGGCGCCAAAACCGAAGCACTCGATGTCGGCGTGTTTAAGCCGGATTATGTCTCGACCGGCGTCCTCAGAACAGGAGAGATCGGTTATATCGTTACCGGTTTCAAAGAAGTGAGCGAATGCCGCGTGGGCGACACAGTAACGAGCGCTGATGGCCGGTCGTCGGACGCTGGACTGGAACCGCTCACTGGCTACAAAGAGGTGAAGCCGATGGTGTTCGCCGGCATTTTTCCGAAGGAAGGCAATGAATTCCAGGCCCTGCGCGAAGCGATCGACAAGCTGAAGCTGAACGACGCCGCGCTTTATTACGAACCGGAAGTGTCGCAGGCCCTGGGCTTCGGTTTCCGCTGCGGTTTTTTAGGCCTTCTTCATTTGGAAATTTTTCAGGAGCGGCTGAAGCGCGAGTATGGCCTTGAACTGATCGTCACCATCCCGAGCGTCGCCTACAAGGTGTTCACGAGGAGCGGCGGCGAAGAAATTGTCCGGACGCCGCAAAAACTGTCGGATCCGACCGCAATTGACCACATCGAAGAGCCGTGGGTCACTCTGGATATCATCACGCCCAAGGAATATTTGGGCGGTATCATGAACCTGACCAAGGAAAAACGGGGGATCTATAAAAATACGGAATACATCGACGAGACGCGCGCCATTCTCCATTACGACATCCCGATGGCTGCCATCTTGACCGATTATTATGATAAACTGAAAAGCGCCAGTTCCGGTTATGCTTCCATTAATTATGAATATTACGACTACCGCGCGGCCGACGTGGTCCGGATGGACGTTCTTGTGGCCGAAGAGGCGGTCGAGGCGCTGGCTGTCATCGTTTACCGCGACGACGCTTTCCGCCGCGGCAAGGAAATCGTCGAAACGCTCAAGGAAACTTTGCCCCAGCAGATGTTCGTCATTAAGCTCCAGGCATCGGTTGGCGGCAAGGTGATCGCCGCCGAACGGATTTCCGCTTTAAAAAAGGATGTCACGGCCAAGCTTTACGGCGGCGACGTTACCCGCAAGCGGAAGCTTTTGGAAAAACAGAAGAAGGGCAAAAAGAAAATGATGGCCGCCGGCAAAGGCAGCGTCGAGATCCCGAGCGATACTTTCGTAAAGATATTAAAAAAATAACCATGATCAAAAAACCGATCGTAAAAATTTTTTGGATAATCATTAGTTTGATGGTGCTGATCAGTATGGTTTTCTTCACTGTCGGCCTGGCTTTCATGGAATAGAATGCCGAATCAAATCGAAAAAATTTGGCAGGTGAGGCCGGCGGCCGGCGCGGAAATTCTCAAAAAACACAAGGAGCACGGTCCGGTAGCCGTCCAGCTGCTTTTTAATCGGAATCTTTTAAATGAGAAAGACATTGAATGTTTTCTTAAGCCGTCTTTCGAGGACGCCGGTGATCCTTATCTTTTTAGCAATATGGCCGCGGCCGTGGAATTGATCGTCAGCCACATCAAAGCTGGCGACCGGATGGTTGTTTACGGTGATTATGACGCGGATGGCGTAACCTCGGCGGCTTGCCTTTGGGAAACCCTAGAGGCCCTAAAAGCCAAGGCGAGCGTCTATATCCCCGATCGCGTGAGCGAGGGCTACGGTTTGAACAAAAAAGCGGTCGAGGAAATCGCGGCCGGCGGCGCCAGGCTGATCATCACGGTCGACGGCGGCATCAGGAATAAAGCGGAAGTCGAGGCGGCCAAGGCGGCGGGCGTCGCCGTGATCGTCACCGATCACCATATACCGCCCGAGAACGAAGCGGATCTGCCCGATTGCCTGATTATCAACCCGGCTGTCAAAAAAGAAAATTACCCGTTCCGGTATCTGGCCGGCGTCGGCGTCGCCTTCAAGTTGGCGGAAGCCTTGATTAAAAGATCGAAGCTCGACGACGCGGATAAACAGAAACTCGTCGGAAACGTCCTTGATCTGGCGGCTGTCGGCACGGTTGCCGATTGCGTCAGTTTGACCGGCGAAAATCGGCTCCTCGTAAAAAAAGGCTTGGAAGAACTGAATAAGCGGAAACGCGTCGGCCTGGACGAGCTTATCAAGGCCGCCCAGCTTAACGGCGACCGCAAGCTCGACGCCTGGAATATCGGTTTCCAGATCGCGCCGCGCCTCAATGCCGCCGGCCGTATGGATCATGCCAATACCGCTTTCGAGCTTCTAATCACGAAAGACCGGAGCGAAGCGGCCGAGCTCGCTGGGAAGTTGAACGAAAAGAATGTTCGCCGCCAGGCGGCAACCGAAGAGATCGCGGCGCAAGTGGAAGAACAGGTGAAAGAGGAAGACAAAATTATTATCGGCGTCTGCCCCAAGGAGATCAATGCCTGGCAGGAAGGCGTCATCGGCCTCGTGGCCGGGCGCCTGGCGGAGAAGTATTATAAGCCTTGCCTGATCATTACCAAAACCGAAGACGGCTACAAAGGTTCCGGCCGGAGCATTCCGGAATTCAATCTGATCGCGGCCATCGAAGCCGCGTCCGAGCATCTGGAGAAATACGGCGGCCATCCGTCGGCCTGCGGCTTCAGTTTGAAGGAGGAAACTTTGGACGGCTTCCGGCAGGCGATGGCCGAAGCAGCCGTCTCGCTTTTGGCCGGCGTCGACCTGCGGCCAAAGCTGGCCATTGAGGCAATAGTCGGCCTGAAAGATATGAGCGAAGAGCTGGCGGAGACGATCGAGCGTTTCGCCCCGTTCGGGCAGAATAATGACAAGCCGAAATTGCTTTGCCGCGGCGCGGCGGTTCTTGACAAAATTTTCATGGGCGCGGACGGCCAGCACTTGAAGCTGAAATTGAAAAGCGCCGATTCGCCGGTCATAAGCGCCATCGGTTTCGGCCAGTCGGAAAGATGGCAGGAGCTGGAACCCGGCTGCCTCGTCGATTTGGTCGCCTATTTGGAAATAAACGAATTCAACGGCAAGCGGGAAGCGCAGTTAAAAATTATCGACATTAAATATGCCGAATAAAAAAATGACAATCTATACCGACGGCGGCGCCCGCAATAATCCCGGACCGGCCGGCATCGGCGCGGTCCTTTTGGATGGCGAGCGGAATGTCAAGGCCGAAGTGAGCGAATACATCGGCGAAGCCACGAATAACCAGGCCGAATACCGGGCGGTGATCGCCGCCCTGGAAAAAGCGGCGGAACTCGGAGCGGAAGAGCTTGATTTTTATCTGGATAGCGAATTGGTTGTTAAGCAGCTGAACCGCGAATACCGCGTCAAGGATAAAGAAATGGCGAACCTCTTCCTGCGCATCCATAATTTGACAACCGGCTTCAAGAAGGTTAAATTTACTCATGTACGCCGGGAATTCAACAAGGAAGCGGATCGATTGGTCAATCTGGCTATCGACGCGGCCGGAAAATAAGAAACGGGCAATTAGCTCAGCTGGTTAGAGCGCACGATTCACATTCGTGAGGTCAGAGGTTCGATCCCTCTATTGCCCACCGTTGGCAGGTACCCCAAATCTTTGACACTTTCTCCATGTGTTCCTAAAATGAGAACATATGAAAAAAGCGTTTAAGGTTTCTAAGGAAACCAAGGAGCAAATCCTAAAAAGAGTTAAGGAAGATAATCTTCCTGTTTCCCAGATAGCCGAAGAACGCGGCATCAGCCATAATACCATCTACGGCTGGCTATCGAGAAAAGTTAAGGCTCAGCCCGGCTGAAAGGAACTATCCAAGCTACAGAAACAGAATAAGGAATTGCTGGCCCTGGTCGGAGAGCTGACCATTAAGCTGTCACAGACCCCAAAAAAGAATTAGCCGTGGGCAAGAAGAATAAATCGGAGCAGGCTAAGATATTAGGCATTTCCCGGCAATTGCCATACTACCAGCACAAGAAACCCCCAAAAGACTGGGAATTAAAAACTAAGATTGAAGAAGTCCTGCGCGAACATCCGAGCTATGGGCATAAAAGGCTGGCTATTCATTTGAAAATAAACAAAAAGAGAATATTAAGGGTAATGAAGATTTTCGGCATCAAGCCGTACCGGAAAAGCCAGCTGGAAACTTCTGGATGCGTTGTGCGTTTTGCTGTATTGATCAACAAACTTCAATTCTTGAATTGTTAGGGTGTCTTGTCTGCGCATAAAAATAAAAAATTCTATATTTATATTTTACCACCCTGGGGCTGATTTATAAGCTGATTTATAAATAGAGGCAGGGTAAAAAAACATTCCCCTCACTCATAAAAACACTATATTGATATAGTGTGTCGAGGTGTGGGATAAATAATTACGGCGACAAGTGGGGCGCGCTACTCGCCTGTATATAGCGTCATATTAAAAGAGTGGTTGCCTTTTTGTAGTGATCAGTTTTTTTGATCCCCCGGTCAATCTTATTTAAGATAAGCCAGACGACTAAACTTTTCCATACTAATCTTAACGAGCGGATAGATCATATTTAATTCGGTAAGAATGTATGACGGGGAGCCAGCATGGAAAAACAGGGCTTATAGCCCTGTTTTTCGTTGTATTTATTAGGTTTTTTTTGGGTTCGAGCGCAACTGTTTTCACTTGACTGACAGACCCTGTTCTCGAAGAAGGTCTTGATGTGTGGATGGTAGGAAATATGGAGTTTTTTGTCTTTTATCGTCGGGTTCGAACCAAGGCATGATAGTATCCGCTTTTCTGTCTTCATCAGAGCAATTTTCATACCACGCTGAGGCGTAGCAGGCGAAGTCAAAGGTCTTGGCAGTCAGTTCCACCCATTCTTTCAGCTCCACGTGTGATTCCGTGCATTTTACGTCGGTTTTCTTTTTGGTGCAGTGATAATGGACTTTTTATTTTATGGACTATTATGGTATAATAAAGATAATTATGAAAAGTTTTCAACAGGTTGGTTTTTTGTTTGAAAACGTATAAAAATAATTTCAAACATAAAAATAATTTCAAATATTTACCCCATGCCGAGAAAAAAAACCGTCAAAACTGAGGAGGCGCCGCGCGCCGGAAAAAAACAGCGGAAACCAAAAACGCTGAAGCTGAAAAAGAAAAGCAGTCTCAGCGGTCCTGCCAAGACAGACGTTAAGGCCAGATTGGCTGTAAGAAAAGGGATTGCGACGTCCCGTTTTGTCGTGGATTTGAAAGAAGAACTGGCCAAGATTGAAAATCTCGGCCAGGCAAAAGAAAGGGCTTTTTTAGGCAGGCTTAAGCAGGTAAAAAGCAAATTTATGCCTGCCCGGCAGGCAAGCGAAAAAGCGGGAAAAACAGAAGGCCGGGCATTGGGAGAGGATTTGATAATAAAACAGGAAATAGAAACGGAGCTATCCGGCAGAAAAAACCTCGAGGCGGTTGAAAAAACCGCTTTTGTCGGCGATATTGAAAATCTATTCGCGGCGACCGAACGCGAGCTAGCCGCGCATGCGGCTAGCTATTTTTTTAAGAGCAGGCAAGATGTTCGTGATCAGGAGGCGAAAGGCGTTAGTGAAAATTATGATAGCGCGATAGCGGTCGAGAGCGACGAAACTCTTGGGGGTGAAAATTTTGCCGCGCCGGAACCGGCTTGTCCGGCCTCGGAAAAATCATCTTTCCGGGAAAAAATCTGGAATTGGCTTTCGCCGATCGACCGGCTGGCTATTGTTTCTTTAGCCAGGCTGATTTTGTTTTTTTTGAAGCACCTCGGCCGGGGCGTCCACCTTATTTCTTACCATACTGGCTATTATTCGATCTTTGCCATTCGTTTTTTTATTCTGGTATTTTTTCTGCCGATAAAAACTATCGCTAGTCTGCTGGCGGCCATCCTAAAAAAGATTTTCTGGAGGTCTGAAAAAGATAAGGGTGAAGAGTGGCATTTCGTCCGTACCGGCTCGGATGCGTCCGGCGAGGAATGGGGCTGGCGGCAAATCGCCTTCGCCGATGCGAAAAAGTATGCGCCAGCCATGCCGGCGTCCGAGCCGTTGGCATCGTCCATCCGTCCGTCCGCGCCGGAGAAAGCGTTCACCTGGCGGATCCTGGTGCCGAGCGTCAATGCCCGCAATTTCCGCTCGACGATTTTCTTTCTAGCGGCTTTGTTCGCGGTCGTATCCGTATTTAAGGCGTTTTCTTTTTATAATAAGGCGTCTGTTTCTGATTGGCGCGGCCGCGTTTTGGGCGCAAGCGAAAAAGCCTTGGCCGGGCTGGCGGACGGAGCGCGTTCGGCTGGCGAACTTGATTTCGGGGCGGCGGAAAATAATTTCAAGGATGCCGCCGGCAATTTCGCCGAAGCTCAGCGCGAACTGGATAAGATTAACGATCTGATTTTTGTCCTGGCTAGCTTGGCGCCGGATGAAAATATCCGGATGGCCGCCGAAAGCAAAAAGATTCTCAAGGCCGGCGAATACGCTTCGTCTTTGGCCAGGAACTTGGCCAAGGCTTTGGAGAATATCCAAAAGACCGGCAACGGGATGGCCGCGGCGAAAATTATGGATAACTTTGTGAATTACGGCCTCAAGGCGGTCGACGATGCCGGCCGCTTGGACGCGGTGCTTCGGGAAATCGAACTGGACAATCTGCCGGCGGAATACCGTGAGGCGTTCGTGGCGGCGCGTGAAAGGTCCGTTTTTGCCAAAGAGGGTTTGAGCGAATTCGTCGATATCGTTTCCAAGTTAAAGATCATTCTGGGCGGGAAGGAAGACAAACGCTATCTTATTGTTTTTCAGAACAATGCCGAGATGCGGGCGACCGGCGGCTTCATCGGTAGTTTTGCCCTGGTCGATTTCCGGAACGGCAAGATTAAAAACATCGAGGTGCCGGGCGGCGGTGGCTATGACACCGAGGCCGGTTTAAGAGAAAAGATCGCCGCGCCAGAACCTTTGCGCCTGGTGCGTGCCGACTGGCATTTCTGGGATGCCAACTGGTGGCCGGATTGGCCGACAACCGCCCGGAAACTTGAATGGTTTTACGAGAAAAGCAGCGGGCCGACCGTTGACGGCGTCATCGGCATCACGCCGACGGTGATGGAGGACCTGCTCCGCGTCATCGGCCCGGTTGATATGACGGATAAATATGGTTTAGTAATAACAGCTGATAATTTTTGGCTGGAGACGCAGAAGATCACCGAATATAAAATCAATGCCACTTCCACGGCTTATGGTCAGGCGCTGGTCAAAGACATGGTCAGCGCTTCTTCGACAACCGAAAAGCCGAAAAAAATCATCGGTGATCTGCTTGAGAAAATCATCGCCGAAGCGCCGAAACGGCTCAGTCGCGACGTTTTCTTCAAGCTGGTTCAGGTCATGGAAGATAATTTAGGCGGCAAGCAGATTCTTTTTTACTTCAATAACCGCGAACTGGAAAATAAAATCGCGGAATACGGCTGGGACGGCTCGGTCCGGCCGTCAAATCGCGATTATCTTATGGTGGTCAACTCCAATATCGCCGGCGGCAAAAGCGACCGGAAGATAATCCAGCGCATTGAGCATGCGGCTGAAATCATGCCGGACGGTTCGATCGTCGATACGGTCCGGATCGAACGCCGGCACACCGGCCGGATCGGCGACCTCTTCACGGGAGTTCGCAATGTCGATTGGCTGCGCGTCTACGTGCCGGAAGGCAGCGAATTGATGGAGGCCGACGGCTTCAAGGCGCCCGACCCATCTTTTTTCGACCAGGCGGATAAAAATTGGCAGACTGACCCGGACGTTTCTAGAGCCGAAGCCGCGGCCAGGACGGATGAAGCGAATGGCACGAAAATCTACAACGAAGCCGGCAAGACCGTCTTTGCCAACTGGTCGATCGTCGACCGCGGCCAGACAGCGGTCATTACTTTGAAATACAGACTGCCGTTCAAGATGATGAAAGAAAAACGGAACGACGTTTACGGCAAGATGGAAAAAATTATCGATCCGGAATCCGGCGAGTTTTACGCCTATGCTCTTTTGGCTCAGAAACAGCCCGGCTCTTACCATACCGAGATAATTTCAAAATTAAAGATTCCTGAAAATGCCCGGCTTGCCTGGCGCTATCCCAAGGCGGTGAAGATTGATGACCGCGGCTGGTTTCTCGGCGACGATTTAAACCGCGACAAACTTTGGGCGATCGTTTATGAATTAAAATAAAGCATTAAAGAATTTTAAAAAAAATATGGCAAAATTAAAAATCAAGCTTAATGGGAAAAACGGCCAGGCCGAGCCGGCGCCGGCGGACAAGCCCGTCTTGCCAGAGGAGCAGTCGGTAGCCGGCTTTACGGCCGAGGATCTGCCGACCGAAGAGCAGATTGAGGAAGCGGTCAAAGAAGAGGAAATTGAAGAAAGCCTTTCGGAAATTTATCAGGATGATAAGGGCGCCATGGTCGACGTGCGGAAAATGGAAGTGAAGAAGCGGCACGGATTTTTTTACTGGCTATTCGTAGTGGTTATTTTGGGCGCGGTCGCCGGCTTAGCGGCCTTTTACGTTTTCGAATATTTTAAAAATCATAAAGGGCTTGACGCCACGGCCGTCGAATTATCAATCGAAGGCCGGGAAAAAGCCAAAGCCGGCGAGGAATTTTTTTATAAAATAATTTATAAGAACGCCAGCGGAGCCGATATCGCCAACGCGGAAATCAAAGCGGTCTATCCGGATAATATGATCGTGGCCGAAACTGAACCGGCCTCGGAGAACGGCGGTTGGAAACTGGAAAGATTGCCGGCCGGCGCGGGCGGCGAGATTAAAGTCAAGGCGAAAATCATCGCCAAGGAAGGGGAGAGAGGCGTCATTTTCGCCGCCATGAATTATCGTCCGGCCAGTTTCTCGTCCGATTTCAAAAAGGAAGCCTCCTATGAAACGGCCGTATCTGGGGTCGGCTTAGATTTTAGTATCGCCGCCGGCTCAAGCGCTTTGGCCGGCGAGGAGAACACGATCACCATTAAGTATAAAGCCGAAGAGGAAAATTTCTTAAGCAATTTCCTCTTGACTGTTGATCCGCTCGACAACATCGAAATTTCGCCGGATTCTGGCGCGGCCGCTTCTTCGGAAGGCGGAAATGCGGATATCGCCAAAATCCGGCCAGGCACCTGGAAGATCGCCGCGGCGGGCAAAACAGAAAAAGAATTCGCGCTCAAATTCAAATTTAAAGAGAAAAGAAAAGACGAGGAGGGCCTCTCTTTGCGCATGGAGTATGTCGGCGACAACCAGAAGATTTACAAATTTTTCGAAAAGTCGTTGAGCTATGAAGTAATCAAGAACAATTTAAACCTAAGCCTTATCATCAACGGCTCGAAGGATGACCAGGGCATTGATTTTGAAGAGACTTTGAATTATTCGATCGTCTACGCCAATAAGGGCGAAGCCGAAATGAAAGACGTGGTCATTATGGCCGTACTCGGCGGCGATCTGCCTGATTGGGACACGCTGGAAGACCAAAACAATGGCCAGATGGAAATCAATACTCTAAGCTGGAGCAAGGAAGAAATCCCGTCTTTGGCCGCCATCAAGCCGGGCGAAGAAGGCGTGATCGATTTCTCCATCAAAACATTGCCGCTCGAAAAAATCAGGACAGCCGAAGGCGTTAAAAACCACCAGATCAAAAGTTTCGTCCAGTTCAGCATCGGCAACACCCCGATCAGGGACAGCGAAGACACGAAAAGCAATGTTATTGTTAGCCGGATTAACAGCAATCTGAAATTAAAAGAAGAAATAAGATATTTCGATCAGGATAATATCCCCGTCGGCTCCGGCCCATTGCCGCCGAAAGTCGGCGAAGCCACTACTTTTAGGGCGTATTGGAAGGTGACCAACAACCTCCATGAGCTTTCCGGCGCCAAGGTTGAAACCAAGTTGCCGGATTACGTGGCCTGGAGCGAAAAAAATAAAGCGACAGTCGGCACATTGAGTTTTGATGAGACGGAGCGCAAGGTCGTCTGGGATATCGGCCGATTGCCGACCAGCGTCTATGAAGCCGCGGCTGAATTCAATATCGCCATCACGCCGAAGGAAGACGACCGGAATAAAATTCTCGTTCTTCTTTCCGCCACGGCCGCCACGGCCGTCGACAACGAGACCAAAGCCGAGATCAAAAAAACAGCGCCCGCCCGAACGACGAAATTGGAGGACGATGATATCGCTGCGAGCGACGGGATAATACAATAACGAATGGCCATGAGAAGAAAATTAAAACACGACAGCCGCGGTTTTACCGTCATTGAACTGCTGGTTAGCGTTTCCATTATCGCTCTGGTGACTGTCGTTTACATCGCTGATTACCGCTCGGCCGACCGCCAGGCGGCTTTGTCAATGGCCGCGCAGAAATTAGCGAGCGATATCAGGCAAGTGCAGAATTACAGCCTGGGCTCGAAAGAATTTGGCGGCTTATTGCCGCCTGGCGGCTGGGGGATAAATATTGACCGCACGGCCGATGAACATTCCTACAATCTTTTTGTCGATATGGATAGTGATCAGAATTACGATAGCGGAGGAGGCGAATTGGTCGAAAAAATTGAGCTTGGCAGTAAAATAGCTATTGTTAGCACAAGCGCGGGCAATACAGTTGACATTGTTTTTTTTCCGCCCGATCCGTTGACTTACATTAATAAGTCCACTTCGACTTCTTTGGAAATAAACTTAAAAGAGACGGCTTCGGGAAATATTAAAAAAATTTTTGTCAATTACCTTGGGTTGATTGACGTCGACTGATATGCCAAAGCGCCACCTGAAAATTTCGGCCGGCTTTTCGATTATCGAGATTCTCATTGCCGTCTTTTTGATTACCATCGGACTAGGCGGCGTTATGAGTCTGAATAACTACAGCCTCCAATCGCAAGGCATAAACAAAAACGAGCTCGTGGCTTCACAGCTCGCCCAGGAAGGCCTGGAACTTGTCAAAAACGGCCGTGACGCCGCCTGGATTCCTGGATTTTCTGGATTGGGCAATTTGAGCAATGGCCGCTATATTATCGACTATCGCGGCAGCACCACGCCGGTCAGCGGAATTGACGATGCGAAAACAATTTTAAAAATTAACGATGACGGATTTTATAACCATGAAACCGGCACATCCACTCAGTTCCGGCGTATGATTATGATTTACGGCGACGGCATGGCTACTACGGCCACTTCCACTATCCGGTTTACCCGCTTTGGCACTAATTATTTTTATGAGGCAGTCATGATTCTTTATAATTGGGGCGTCGGCTTCAGAAATTGATATGGGATTTTTCGAACGAAGAAAAAAATACAGGCGGCCGGCGGACGATCAGGGCGGCTTTTCCCTTTTAGAGGTGCTTGTCTCAACTCTCCTTTTTTCTATGATTATCGTCTCGGCCCTGGGCGTATTCAATGCGTCGATTGCTAGCCAGCGTAACGCCATCGGCACGCAGAATATCCAAGAGGGCTTGCGCTATGTTTTTGAAATGATAAGTAAGGAGATCAGATCGGCCCAGCGAAGCGACGGCAGCTGCCCGGCTAATCCGCCGCCGGCGACCAACAACCGTTACTACGCCACCAGTTCGGCGGCCGACGCGCTTTATTTTAAGAATAAATACGGCCAGTGCGTATCCTATAGCTTGGCAGCCGGCCAGCTTATGGTCAGGCGCGACAACCTAATAGCCACTTCGACGTCCGATGAAATAAAAGTTAATCGTCTGGAGTTCTATATTCGGGATAATAACCAGACAGCCGGCAGCCTTAGTTTGCAGCCGCGGGTGACGATCAGTCTGGATGCCGAAGTGGCGGACGGCGCCGACAAGCAGACGATCAAGATGCAAACCACTATCTCGTCAAGATTTTATGAAGAAAATTAGAAGACAATTAGAAAGCGGCTCGGCCGTGCTCATAAGCATTCTGATTCTGGCGGCCATTTTTACGGCGGCCATGGGCGCGGGCGACCTGCTTCTCTCCGGCCTGACGGCCGTGAGGACGCAGACCTATTCGACCAAGGCCTACTTCGCCGCCGAAACCGGCGCGGAAAGGGCGCTTTACGAAATTCGGACGAATTTTTTCGACCCGGAAAGTGTTTGCGACGCTTCGAATCAATATGTTGAATTCGGGACGCCGATATCCACCTGTGATGCCAGCGTCCATGAGTACGCCCTGGGGGACGGCTTAAGTTATGGCGTGACCATCGCCTCGACCGTGCCGTCAGTCATTCTTCGTTCGACTGGCGGCTATAAAGATGTCAAAAGAACGGTTGAGGTTGTTTATTGAAGTTGTCATGCGAAAATATTTACAGTTTATGAATAAAATTCAAGCCAAGGAAAGGATCGAGAGGTTAAAAAAGGAGATCGATCATTACCGCTATCTTTATCATGTCCTGGATAAAACGGAAATTAGCGAAGCGGCGCTCGACAGCCTGAAAAATGAGCTATTCAAGCTGGAAGAGGCTTTTCCCGATCTGGCGACGCCGGATTCGCCGACGCAGAGGGTGGAAGGCAGGCCCTTGGCGGCTTTCAAAAAACGCCGGCACGCTTTGCCGATGATGTCCCTGTTCGACGCTTTTAGCGCTGAGGATATGCGCGATTGGGAAAATAGGCTAAAGAAGATTCTAACCTCTCCCCCTGCTCCCTTTCCGAGTCAAGATGGGGGGTGTGAAAAAGGACCTGGTTATTATTGTGAATTAAAAATGGACGGACTGGCCATGAGTTTGGTGTACAAGCAGGGAACTTTCAGCGTCGGGGCGACGCGCGGCGACGGCCGGGTCGGCGAGGACGTTACGAATAATCTAAAGACTATTGAAGCCATTCCATTGGCTTTGCGGCGGCCGAAAACGGACGAACTTAAGAAAATCGGCTTGGATGAAAAACAAATCAAGGTTATTTATAGCGCGCTCGAAGGCGGGGAAATCGAGATCCGCGGCGAAGCGATCATGGCCACAGAAGTTTTTAACGAGCTTAACAGGAAATATGCGAAAGAAGGGAAGGCGCTCTTGGCTAATCCGCGGAATGCCGCCGCCGGATCCATCCGCCAGCTTGATCCGAAAGTGACCGCGGAAAGAAAGTTGGATTTTTATGTCTATGCTCTGGCCGCCGATTTCGGCTTTAAAAAACACGAAGAGGAGCATGAACTGGCGAAGCTTTTAGGTTTTAAAATCCTTGGCGCCAACCGGTTTTGCCGCGATCTCGACGGAGTCATCGCCTTTCATGATTATTGGGAAGCGCATCGGAAGACCCTGCCATTCGAATGCGACGGCGTGGTCGTGGCTGTTGACGATCTAGCCTTGTGGCCGGTTCTCGGAACGGTCGGCAAGGCGCCGCGCTACATGATGGCCTACAAATTTTCCGCCGAGCAGGCGACGACCGAAGTGAAAGACGTGGTCTGGCAGATCGGGCGGACCGGCGTTTTGACGCCGACGGCCGCGCTCGAGCCGGTGCGAATCGGCGGCGTCACCGTCAGCCATGCCACTCTTCATAATTTGAACGAAATTGAGCGGCTCGATCTGCGGATCAACGACACTGTTATCCTTGAGCGAGCCGGCGACGTCATTCCGAAAATTATTCAAACCCTGCCGAACCTGCGTTCGGGAAAAGAAAGAAAAATCCAGGCGCCAGCCGTCTGCCCGATGTGCGAAAGCGCCGTGGAGAAAATTCCGGGCGAAGTCGCTTATCGCTGCACTAATAAAAATTGCTACGCTGTCAACCTGCGCAAGCTCGGCCACTGGGCTTCGAAGGGCGCCATGGACATCGAAGGGCTCGGACCGAAGATTATCGAACAGCTCGTCGAAGAAAGCTTGGTCGGCGACATTGCTGATTTTTACCTCTTAACCGAAGGCGATCTGAAACCGCTCGAGCGGTTCGCCGACAAGAAGGCGGAAAATATCATCGTGGCCGTCAATAAAAAAAGGGAAGCGGAGTTGCCGCGTTTCATTTACGGGCTGGGCATCAGGCATGTAGGAGAGGAAACTTCCTTGCTCCTGGCAAAGAAGTTTCAAGAAGCAAAAGTCAACTCGCCCGCCGGATGGGCAGGAAGCCAAAAGTCAAAAATAACGATTATTAGTTTTTTTAATTTTTTTGCGGAAATCAACTTGGAAGAATTATCAGATTTGCCAGATGTCGGGCCGGTGGTGGGAAGGAGTATTTACGACTGGTTTCACGACCGGCACAACTTTGAGCTTTTCAAGAAATTGGAAAAGGCCGGCATTTCGCTCAAGGTTGCGCCGGTCGGAGTGGAGGAGGCGGGGCTAGCTGAAAAAACCTTCGTATTGACGGGGACTTTGGCCGGTTTGACAAGGGATGAGGCAAAGGCTAAAATAAGAGAGTTGGGCGGAAAAGTCGCTTCCGCCGTCAGTAAAAATACGGATTATATTGTGGCCGGCGCCGAACCGGGGTCGAAATTGGATAAAGCGAAAGAGCTCGGTGTAAAAATATTGGACGAGAAAGAGTTTCTCGATTTGCTTAAATAAAGTATGCAGCTGGACAAAGAACAAATCAAGCACATCGCCAAGTTAGCCCGCCTGGAATTGACCGAGGAGGAACTGGACAAATACGGCCGCCAGCTTTCCGGCGTTCTGGATTATATCGATCAACTGAAGGAAGTCGATACTGCCGGCATCGAGCCGACAGCGCAGGTGACCGGCTTGGAAAATGTCTTCCGCGAGGACAAAGCCGAGGGTTGGCTTGAGGACGAAATCATAAAAGCGCTCGAAGACGCGCCAGCCAAGGACGAGCGCTATATCAAGGTCAAAAGAGTGATAGAATGACGGGCGTTTTTTATTTTTATGAAATTAAACGAGTTGACCGTAAAAGAAGCCCTGGCAAAAATGGAGGCAGGGGAGATTACCTCGGTGCAGTTGGTCGAGGCTTGTTTGGCGCGCATTAACGAAGTTGACGGCCGGATCAAAGCTTGCCTGACGGTCGCCCAAAAAGAAGTTCTGGCCGCGGCGGAAAAAGCGGATGAGATCAGGCAGACGAGGTTTGCGGCTGATTTTCCCTTGCTCGGCATCCCGTTTCTAGCCAAAGACAATATCATGACCAAGGGCATGCGCACAACGGCCGCTTCGAAAATTCTTGAAGACTACATTGCGCCGTATGACGCGACTATTATCAAGAAATTGAAAGAGGCCGGCGCCGTGCTTTTGGGCAAAACTAATCTGGACGAATTCGCTCATGGCGCTTCGACCGATAATAGTGCCTTCGGCCCGTCGCACAACCCCTGGGATCTGGAGCGCGTGCCGGGCGGATCATCCGGCGGGTCCGGCGCGGCCGTGGCAGCCGACATGTGCCTTTTTGCCCTTGGCACCGACACGGGGGGGTCGGTGCGTTGTCCGGCTAGTTTTTGCGGCATTACCGGCTTGAAGCCGACTTACGGCCGGAGTTCGCGATTCGGCCTCATCGCCATGACCAGCTCGACCGACGTACCAGGTCCGCTTGCCAAGACGGTCGAGGATGCCGCCCTGGTTTTGCGCGTCATCGCCGGCAGAGACGAACGCGATGCCACCACCGTGCCGCAGGCGGTTCCGGATTATCTTGCGGGTATGGCGGCGAAGACGGATCTTCAGGGCGTCAAAATCGGTCTGCCGAAAGAATATTTTATCGACGGCATCGAACGCGGCGTCAAAAAAGAAATCGATGAGGCGATTGCCAAACTGAAAAAACTCGGCGCGGAATTCGTCGAAGTCAGCTTGCCGCACACGAAGTACGGCATTCCGGTTTATTATATCATTACACCGTCGGAAGTCAGTTCCAACCTGGCCCGTTTCGACGGCATTAAATACGGCTTAAGCGCAGCCAGGGACGGCGGCGAAGCCAAAAATCTTTACGAAATTTACGCTAAGAGCCGGGGTAAAGGTTTCGGCCCGGAAGCGAAACGGCGGATTATGATCGGCACCTACGCCTTGTCTTCCGGCTATTACGACGCTTATTATCTTAAGGCGCAGAAAGTAAGGACGCTGATCAAGGAAGAAATGGATAAGGCGCTCGAAGCAGCCGACTGCCTTTTGACGCCGACCGCGCCGCATGTCGCTTTCAAGATCGGCGCCCAGGCGGATGATCCGTTAAAGATGTATCTGGAAGATATTTTCGTCACCGGCGCCTCGTTGGCCGGTTTGCCGGCCATTTCCATTCCCTGCGGCTTTGCCGGCCCGCATGACGGCGAAGTAAAATTGCCGGTCGGCCTCCAGCTCATCGGCCGCCGCTTCGACGAAGCCACGCTTTTCAAAGTCGGCCAAGTTTATCAAGAGAACACTGATTGGCATAAAAGGAATTTAAGATTGAAGATTTAAAATTTTAAAATTCGCATGACAAAGAGGAATATCGCAATTTCAATTTTATTCTTAGCGGCTCTTGCGGCGGTTCTGGGAATCTGGCATTATGCCGCCCGCCTGAATACCGCCGGTCAGTCGCTGACTGAAAAAGCCGATCAGGGAACCGGGCAAGCTGATGAAATAAAAAAGAACAATCAGGAGGCGATTATCAAGGCGGCTGTCGAAAGAAAAATTCTTCGGCCGATCGACGAGGCGGATCATGTTTCTGGCAACAAGACGGCGCCGGTTGAAATGATAATTTACAGCGATTTCGAATGCCCGTTCTGCGCCCATTTCGCTAAAACAGCCGGGCAAATCAGGCAAAGCTATCCGGAAAAAGTGAAAATCGTCTTCCGTCATTTTCCCCTGACGATGCATCCGGAGGCGGTGCCGGCCGCGCTCGCTTCGGAATGCGCGGCCGAACAGGGGAAATTCTGGGAAATGCATGACCGGCTTTTCGCGGCCAACGAAGCGGACGCGCTCGGCGCGGAAAAATACAAGGAAGAGGCGGCCGGCCTCGGCCTGGACGCGGCCAAATTCAACCAATGTTTTGATGCAGAAAAATATCTGAAAAAAGTCGAAAGAGAAATGCTTGAAGGACGAAATCTCGGCATCTCCGGTACGCCCTACTCCTTCTTGAACGGCCAGCCGATACCGGGCGCCCTGCCTTTTGATGATTTCACAGCCGCGGACGGCAAAACGACGGACGGATTAAAAAGTCGGATTGAGAAGTTTTTGAAATAAAATAATTTTGGAAGGATCGCATAGCGGTCGAGTGCGCTCGCTTGGAAAGCGGGTAAGGTGTCAAAGCCTTCGAGGGTTCAAATCCCTCTCCTTCCGCCAGTCTAAATTTAATCATAATTCCTATGCATCGCAATAAAAAAACGAAAATCGTCGCCACTATCGGCCCGGCTTCGGATAGCCCGGAGAAGATACGCGAATTAATTGAAGCGGGCGTCAACGTCTTTCGCTTCAATATGAAGCATAATACTTTCGACTGGCACAGCGACCGCATCCTGCGCGTCCGACAGATGGCCAAAAAGATGAAGGTGGTGGTCGGCGTTTTGGTTGATCTGCAGGGGCCGGAAATCCGCCTTGAGACGAAAAATCAAAGGACGATCGAAGTTAAAAAAGGCGACGAAATAGCGGTTGGCTATTCGTTTAATAACCACGGCGCCGATATCAAAATTTCCCACCGCTCGATTTTTAAAATACTCGAGACGGGCGATTTCTTCCTGGTTGACGACGGTTTCGTTGAATTCATCGTCGTGGAAAAAGGGGAAAATTATTTTGTCGCCCAGGCTACGAACGACGGTCAGCTCGGCCACCGCAAAAGCATCAATATTCCCGGCAAAAATACCAATTTGCCTTCGCTCATCAAGGACGATTTAAGAAAGCTTAGTCTGGCCAAAAAGCATGATGTCGATTTCATCGCCCTGTCTTTTTCGCGCACCAAGCGGGACATCGATATCCTTAAGCGCGAGATGTCCAAACGGAAAATCCGGGCGCAGATCGTGGCCAAAGTGGAAAGCCGCCAGGCCATCGAGAACATCGACGAGCTGATCGATTCGGCTGATATCATCATGATCGCCCGCGGCGACCTTGGTATCGAGATTCCGATCGAAGAATTGGCCTATCGCCAAAAGAAGATCGTCCGGAAATGCCGGAAAAAACACAAGCCGGTCATCACGGCTACGCAGATGCTTGAGTCAATGATCCGAAATCCGCGTCCGACCCGGGCTGAAGCTACGGATGTGGCCAATGCCGTTTTTGACGGCGTCGACGCCGTCATGCTGTCCGAAGAAACCTCCATCGGCAAATATCCTGTCAAAGCGGCCGAGGCTATGGCCAGAATCGCCTACTTCAACGAACAAAAAGCCATGATTCGCGGCATCGATTCCGAGCCGAACGGTTCGACCCAGCTTATTGTCAACGCCGCCATGGCCATGATCGGCAACCAGGACAAGCAGTTGAAGATTTCCACGGCCATCGTCTTTTCTGAGAGCGGCTACACAGCCAGAGTCCTTTCTAGCTTCCGTCCGAAAATTCGGATTATCGCCATTACTAATCAGCCGGCCACCGTCCAATTCTTGAGCCTGTCCTACGGCGTAACCCCGCTTTTCGTGGACGAACCGATCAGGTCGTTCAAGTTTTATCACGAGATTATTGGCAGATTAAAAAAAGAAAAACTGGTCAAAGTCGGTGAGAATGCCTTAATCATCCATGGCCGCCATCGCGGCGAACAGGGTTTAATTAATTCATTAGCCTTGGAAAAAATAAAATAACTGAACAAATAAAAACTACGACGAAAGCTGTTGTGGTTTTTATTTATCTTAATATACAAACAGAAGCCAAAGCAATTAGATTAAGCCGCTATTTCCCGTTTGCCGGGACGGTCAAAAAATATAATCTGGAAAAATTCCAGAAAGATATTATCGCCGGCCTGACCGTGGCCATCATCGCCCTGCCGCAATCAATGGCTTATGTCATGATCGCCGGCGTGCATCCTTTCCATTCTTTTATTCTTAAAAAAAGTTTCGCATCCGCAAGTTCTTCGGGTTTGTATGAGCGAGGATAAAAAAAGAATGATGCCGTGCGAGAAGGAATGCCGGAGTTGTCCGCAAATGCTTGTTTTGACGTTTATGGAGCGCTGTTTTTCGGCGCCATGGAAGAGATCGAAGAAAAAAATCCGCTCGGTTCATAAGAACGACGAGAAGATCATCATCATCCGGCTGCGGAGTGTAAGGATCATTGACGCTACCGGCGCCCATTCTCTCGAACAATTCCTACAGGAAGTAAAAAAGAAAAACGTTCGCGTTATCTTCACGAACGTCAAAGACTCGGCTTTGAAAACCATTAGAAATAGCGGCCTTATTAATGAGATCGGCGAAGAAAATATCGCCATCGACACGACCGAAGCGATCAAGCTGGCCGTGGAAAAATACGCCAATCATGAAGCCTGCCGGCAGTGCTGGAACAAAGTTTTCGAGGAGTGCAAATCAATCAGATAGCTATTCGAGAAATATTTTCAGAAGCCACATGACAGCCGCACCGGCGGCGATAAAGACGAGCTGTTTGGCCGATTCCTTGGGGGCGGTTTCTTTGTGAAGCTCGGGAATCAGATCGGAGCCGGCGATGTAGATGAAGCCGCCGGCCGTAAAAGGAATAATATAGCCGTTCAGGCCGGTGCCGCCGGCCAGGAGAACGGCGCCGGCGCCGACAAAAGCGGCCGTCGCCGAAAGAAGATTATAAAAAACAGCTTGTTTTTTAGTGAAGCCGGCATGAATAAGTACGCCGAAATCGCTTATTTCTTGCGGGATCTCATGGGCGACGATGGCCAGGGTAGTGGCTAGGCCGAGAGCGGGGGAAACGAGAAAAGCGCCGGCGATGATCATGCCGTCGATCAGATTATGGAGGCCGTCGCCGATCAAATTCATGACGCCGAACGGATGCGGATGTTCGTCGGTTGTCGGCACGTGGCAGTGCCGCCAGCAGATGATTTTTTCCAGAACGAAAAAAATGAGGATGCCGAGAACGACCGACAACCAGGCATGGATATCGCCGCCGTTCGCCGCCATTTCCGGCAAAAGATGAAAAAAGGCGTCGCCAAAAAGGGCGCCGGCGGAAAAGGCGACCAGGATGATGGTTATCTTTTCAAGAACCTCTTTTTTAAAAACAAGCGCCAGGCTGCCGACCAGAGAAATGACCGAAACCAGCGCTACGCTCGCCAAAGTAAAAAATATTGTCATCTTTATTTATGTCTATAAACTAACTTTAAGTCGATTTGTCAGATCGGCATATCCTTCGTTTCTTTCCCTTGAATTGCCTAAAACTGTTCCAATTGCCTAAAACATCAAATCTTGTTAAAATCCAAACAAGCGGTTTTATTGTCGGTAATTCAATCTTAGCAGAGCTTTTTGTGGATTGCAAACCAATATGGTAAAAAACAGAATTCAAGAGAATATCGTTTTGGCGCCTTTGACCAGCTTTAAAATCGGCGGGGCGGCGCGTTATTTCGCGGCTGTCGAAAACAAGGAAGAACTTTTGGAAGTATTGGCTTGGGCGGAGAAAAACCGCTTGCCATTCCAGGTGGTCGGCGGCGGCAGCAACCTGCTCGTGAGCGATCGCGGCTTTGACGGGCTGGTGATCAAGATGGCTAACGCCGGGCTTTCGGTCAGGGGCGAAAGGATCGAATGCGGCGCCGGCGCGCCGCTCGCCAAAGCCCTGTCCGTTTCCGTCGGCCATGCCCTGGCCGGCCTCGAGTGGGCCATCGGCATTCCCGGCACGGTCGGCGGCGCTATTATCGGCAACGCCGGCGCCAGAGGCTCGACGATCGCCGACATAATCGAAACTGTCGCGGCTTATAACTACAAGCAGAAAAGAAGTGAAATCCTAAGCCGGAGCCTTTGCCGCTTCGGTTATCGCGGCAGCTTATTCAAGGAAGTTGAAGGTTACGTTATTATCTCCGCTATTTTAAAACTTCAGCTGGACAAGAAAGAGGAAATCGAAAGACGAGAGCAGATATTTTTAAACCAGCGCCTTTCTTCCCAGCCGAAACTGCCGAGCGCCGGCAGCGTCTTTAAAAATATTGACGCGGCCGCCGTCAGCAATAGCCAGGCTATCCGCCTGGCGGAAAAAGAAAAAATGATCGTCGACGGACAGATTCCGGCTGGCTGGCTTATCGACCATCTCGGCTTGCGCGGCAAGAAGATCGGCGGCGCTAAAATCAGCCTGGAACACGCCAACTTTATCGTCAATGCCGGCGATGCCACGGCTGAAGACGTGGTCATGCTCGTGAGTTTTATTAAGCAACAAGTCCGCACCAAACTCGGTGTTCAGCTCCATGAGGAAATCCGTTATGTCGGGTTTTGAAGTAATATTTGGCTGGGGGACCAGGATTCGAACCTAGATAAACGGCTTCAAAGGCCGCTGTCCTGCCATTGGACGATCCCCCATCGGGCGAACAAAAAACCACCAGCTCGGCAGTCTATCGCTTTTTCATCTTATAATGCTTTCCCTATTTTGTAAAGACAAAGTCTTATAAAGTTGATAAAATTTTTAAAAAAAGACTTAAGTTATGCCGGAGAAAATAAATTACCGCTTAGTTTTTCTTTCTATTGTTCTTTTGGAATGCCTGTCATTCCTCGGCTTTTTTTATCCGCCGGTCAACAAGGCGGCTTTTCTTTTGATGGCCGCGGGTGCGTTTTGGCTGAGCTTCCGGCGGCCGGCCCTTGCGCTCGCCATCGCTTTCGCTGAATTGGCGATCGGCTCCAAGGGCTATCTTTTTTATTTCGAGTACGGCGGCCTGTCAGTTTCCATTCGGATCGCCATCTGGCTCGCGATTATGTCCGTCTGGCTCGGGCGTACGATTCTGGAAGTTTGGCGGGCTAAAAAAATTAATTTACTATTCATTAAAGAAAATCCCCAGGCGAAATATTTTTTCCTGCTTTTCGTCTTCCTGGCTTGGGGCCTGGCCAATGGCTATTTTCGCCATAACCAGCCGGATAATATCTTCTTTGATTTTAACAACTGGCTTTATTTCTTCCTGGTTTTTCCGTTCTTTTCGGTTTTTCGCGGCCGGCCGGAAGAATTCGTTAGTCTCATCAAAGTTCTTTTCGTCGCCGTCATCTGGGTCAGTTTAAAAACCATGTTCGCGCTTTACGCCTTTTCTCATGGCCTCTTTTTTAATTTCGATTTTTACCGCTGGATCCGGACTTCCGGCGTCGGCGAAATCACGGCCATGCCAGGCAGTTTTTCGAGGATCTTTTTCCAGTCGCACATCTACGTGCTGCTTGCTTCGTTGGCCATGACTTTCGGCCTCCTCCACGCGTCCGGATCAAAGAAGCGCCTCTTCCTTACCATGGCCGCGCAAACTTTATTTTTGGCCGTCAGCCTGACGAGCCTTTCGCGGAGCAACTGGATCGGCCTGGCATTCGGCCAGCTGGCCGTGTTCGCCGTTTATTTTTTAAGATCTAAAAATCTTAAAGCGTTTTTTTGGCCGGCCGCCTGTTTTTTCGCTTCGTTCGTCTTGGCCGTTCTCCTTGTCGGAGCGACGGTCAAGTTTCCATTTCCGGCGGCCATGTCCAACTTCAACCCGTCCGACTTGGCCGAGCGCGCCGGCGAAACAGCTTCGGAGGCCGGAGTGGCTTCCCGTTGGAGCCTCTTGCCGAAACTCTTTGAGAAAATCAAAGCCGCGCCGGTTCTCGGCGGCGGTTTCGGCTCGACCGTCACCTACCGCTCGAGCGATCCGCGGGTCCTGGCCGCCAACCCGTCCGGCGAATATACCACCTACGCTTTCGAATGGGGCTGGCTCGACATCTGGCTGAAAACGGGTTTATTTGGCGCGCTAGCCTATGCGGCCCTTTTGTTCGTGATTGCCAGTGCCGGAATCGACAGCTATCTCAAGGCCAAGGCCGCGCCATCCTTCGCCGGCCTCGTGAAAATCTTCGGCTCTGTCGGCCTGGCCGTCCTTTCGGCCGTGAGTTTTTTTAGCCCGTATTTGAACCACCCGCTGGGCATCGGCATTATTATGCTGGCCGCGCTTTCCGCCCTCTTGCCAGATTAGGTTATCTCTTGTATATTTATTACTATTGTTAATAATTTTAATCTCTTAATTTCAAACAAATGAGCAATCAAATTATCTCCCAGGAAGGCTACGACAAACTAACCCAGGAGCTCGAGTACCTTTCGAAAGTCAAGCGGAAAGAGATCGCCGACCGCATCCAGCGCGCCAAGGATATGGGCGACTTAAGCGAAAACGCGGAATACTCCGAAGCTAAGGACGCCCAAGCGTTTAATGAAGGCCGGATCGCGGAATTGTCGTCCCTCCTCAAGAATCTGACTGTAGTGAAGAACGGCGGCGGCAATGGAGCCGTGGCCATGGGCTCGACGGTTACAGTCCGGGCTGGCGACCAGGGAAGGAAATATGTCATCGTCAGCTTTAACGAAGTCGATCCGGCGGCCGGGAAGATATCCAACGAATCGCCGATCGGTATCGCTTTTTTGGGCAAGAAAAAAGGGGATAAGGTGAAAATCAGCACGCCGCGGGGCGAAATGGAATACGAAATCATCAAAGTAGAGTAATCCTGATTATTCGCAAAAACTCCGTTCTTCGCGAAGGGCGGAGTTTTTAGTTGAATTTTTTTACCAGCTGTGTTATAATAACCTTAATGGACACTGTCATCAACTTGCAACCGATTTTGGATTTTTTAAGTTACCCCGCGGGTGAGATGCTCTGGCGGATGTTTCTTTATTTTGGCTGGATACCGATCGGCTTCGGCTATCTTTGGGGATCGAAAGAACTCTGGCTCAAGTATCGTCGCGGTTTGTGGTTTGCCAAGAATGGCAAATTTATCCTTTTGGCTATTGATATTCCGAAAGGCAACATGCAGTCGCCCAAGGCGGTTGAAAATATTTTTGACTATCTGGCCGGCGCCCATTCTAACGTCAATTTGTTAGAAAATTATTGGGAAGGCAAATCACAGCTCCATTTCAGTTTCGAGATTGTCAGCATCGAAGGCTACACGCAGTTTATTGTCTTTTGCCCGGAAACTTTCCGTAGTCTGGTGGAGACGGCCGTCTATTCGCAATATCCGGATGCGGAAATCACGGAAATCGACGATTATACGAAAAACGCGCCCACGCGGTTTCCGGACGACAAATACGACATCTGGGGCGGAGAATTCATTCATAAGGAAAATTACGCCTACCCGATCAAGCTTTACACCGAATTCGAGCATAATTTCGGCGAGCCGGAAACGCATTACAAAGACCCGATGTCGACTCTTATGGATCTTTGTTCGAGTCTCCGGAAAGGGGAAGAGCTCTGGTATCAGATCCTGATAACGCCGATTGATTTTAAGTGGGCAAAAGAGGGGGATGCGGAAGTGGAAAAATTGCTTGGCAAAAAGCCGCCGGTGACTTTTGCCAATAAGATCGCCGATTGGCTTATGAATACGATCAGCAATCTAAGCGAAGTGGTTTACAGTCTTTGGGGCGATATAAAGGAAGCAAAAAAGGAAGAAAAGGACGACATCTTAAAAATGATGAACCTGACGCCAAAACAGAAGCGGAAAGTCGAAGGCATCCACCACAAGATCACTAAAATCGGTTTCGAGGTGAAAATCAGAGTGGCTTACCTGGCCAAAAAAGACGTCATGAACAAGCCGAAAGTGGCTAACGGTTTCGTCGGCTACATGAAACAATTCGCCGCGCTTGATTTGAACAACCTGAGGCCGGACACGGATGCGACTATAACTAGTACCAGTTTTTTTTCCAAGGAAAGTCGCCTTAATTACCGGAAAAATAATCTGATCGCCAATTACAGGAACCGCGACAACTGGGCTGGAAAAAAACCGGGGATCCTGAATTCGGAAGAACTGGCCACCATCTGGCACTTTCCGATCGAGAGCGTTGTCAAGGCTCCGCTCATCCAGAAGGCGCCTGGCCGCAAAGCCGAACCGCCGTCCAGCCTGCCGCTCGGCGAAGAGTTCGTGTTGGACGAGATTACCGAACCCGAACCCGGATTCGGCTTGGAAGAAATTTTTGTCGATGAAAGCGAACTGCGTGGCAAGAAAGGCGCCGCATCCGAGTCGATCTTTGTTGATGAGGCCGACGAAGGCAAAGAAGAAAATATCTTTGCCGAAGCGGCCGAAGAAAAAACAGCCAACGGCGCGCCGCCGGCCAACCTGCCGTTCGCTTAAATTTATTTTATGTTCAATTCCGAAATCACGGTATTCGCCGAGGCGAATTACCGGAATAATTTTAGAAAATTCGGCATCAAAACCGATGACCGCCGCCGCCACATGTACCTGATCGGAAAGACCGGCATGGGCAAGTCGACCATCCTTGAGAACATGATCGTCGAGGATATCCGCGCCGGCAAAGGCGTGGCCGTGGTCGATCCGCACGGTGATTTGGCGGAAAAAATCATCGAGTTCATCCCAACCAGCCGGATCAACGATGTCATTTATTTCAACCCGGCCGACATCAATTACCCCCTGGCTTTCAACGTGGTCGAGCATGTCGAGCCGCATCTCCGGCACCTGGTGGCGTCCGGCCTGATTGGCGTTTTTCAAAAACTCTGGGCCGATTCTTGGGGGCCTCGCTTGGAATATATTTTAAGGAATGCTATTCTGGCCATTCTTGATTATCCCGGATCGACGCTCCTGGCCGTAACGCGCATGCTTTCAGACAAGTCGTTCCGTAAAAAAGTCATCGAGAAAATCCAGGATCCGGTGGTCAGGGCTTTCTGGGTGAACGAATTCGCCGGCTACGCCGACAAGTTCGCTTCCGAAGCCGTTTCGCCGATTCAAAACAAGGTTGGCCAATTCCTTTCGAGTTCGCTTATCAGAAATATCGTCGGCCAGGTCAAATCCAATATTGATGTCCGTGACATCATGGACAACAAGAAAATCTTGATCATGAATCTGAGCAAGGGGCGGATCGGCGAAGACAATTCGGCCCTGCTCGGCTCGATGATGATCACTAAGATTCAGTTGGCGGCCATGAGCCGCGTTGACATGCCGGAAAGCGACCGCAAAGATTTTTATCTTTATGTCGATGAATTTCAGAATTTCGCCACCGGCAGTTTTGCTAATATTTTATCCGAGGCTAGAAAATACCGCCTAAATCTTGTTATGGCCCACCAATATATCGAACAGCTCGGCGAAGTGGTCAAGCCGGCCGTCTTCGGCAACGTCGGCACCTTCATCGTCTTCCGGGTGGGCGCCACGGACGCGGAAGAACTGGTCAAAGAATTCACGCCGGTTTTCACCGAAGAAGATATCGTCAATTTGCCTAAATATCAATTTTACATCAAACTGATGATTGACGGCATCGCTTCCGACCCGTTTTCGGCCCGCGGCTTGCCGCCTTTAAGAGAGAATGAAAAGACCGACAATGTCGAGAAGGTGATCAAGGTTTCGCGGGAGCGCTATGCCAAGGAGCGGACCGAAGTCGAAGAGAAAATCGCCCGTTGGGCCGCGGCCGACGACGGCGATACTAATGGCGCCAGGCCGGAAGGCAAGGACAAGCCGAGAGATTATCCGCGGCCAGATGGCTTCCGCGCAGACAAACCAAGAGAAAGCCGGAACAGCTACGACCGGCTGCGATTCGAAAAAAAATCCGATTTCCGTTCCGAAGAACGCCGGCCGCCGCGGGAAAATTATCGTCCGGACGAACCAAGGCAGGATAAGCCGCGGGAAAACTGCGATTATCGGGAAAAACCGTGGTTAGAAAAAAAATTTCAAAGAAAAACGAATAGCGACGGCTATAAAGATAAATATAAGGACGAAAGCAGGGAAGACGGGAACAAATATAAAAATGAAGCCGGCAATAAAGACGAGAATAAAAACAAAAACAGGGAAGATAGAAGTATGAATAATGGCCGCCAAACGGCCAATGGCTGGTCTGACCGCCCGAATGTCGGCATTGAAGAAAGAAAACCGTCGGCTGTCGACTTGTCGGCCAGAGAGAAAAAGGGGGAACGGACGGATGATAACCTGAAATTCAGCGCTGTTTGCGCCCGTTGCGGCAAAGAGGCAAGGATATCTTTTGAACCGGACGGTTTGCGGCCGGTCTTCTGCAAGGATTGTCTGATTATCGTCCGGCAAGAGAAAAAAGCGCAGACGGAAACTCGCGCCAAAATCAAGGAAATCGAATTAAGGGCCATCTCCGGAGCGGAGGATATAGCGGAGATCGTCGTTCCGGAAATTTCGCTCGGCACCGCGCTCAACATGGGCGCCGTGAATTTCAAAGGGCAGAAAATTGCCCCGGTCGCGTCGAAGCGGGAAAGAATAGAAGAATCTGCCGGAGCGCGCGACAGCCTGACGGTTCCGGAAACCAAGAAGACGGACAATGATAAGTTATCCGATATAAAAGACGGCGAGGAGGTCGTATTTGATTAATTTATGGACTATTTGAAAATCGGCAAAGCGGCCGAACTGGCCGGCCGGGAGCGAATAATTTACCGCCTGTTCGAAATTTTGCCTGGGTTTTTGTCTTGGGCGACACTCGCTCTTTTGACTGTTTTATCGCCAGTGAAGCCGGTCTGGGTGGCTTATTTCATCATCGCTTTCGATGTTTACTGGCTCTTGCTGGTCATCTATCTCGGCATCCATCTGGTCACGAGCTACCGCAGACTGCGTGTCAATACCAGAATTGACTGGCAAAAGAAATGCCTGGAGCTCGAGTGGCCGTCGCGCGATCCGGCCACGAATCCTCGCCAATTAAAAGTCGACGACATTCTCCATTTGATTATTATGCCGACTTATCAGGAAAGTCTAAACGTGATCCGGACGGCTTTTTTGAGTTTGGTGAACGACGGCTACCCGACTGAAAAAATGATCGTCGTTTTGGCCATGGAAGAGAGGGCCGGTCTCGAAGCCGCCAAAGAAAGGGCGGCGGCGATTGAACAAGAATTCGCCGGCCGGTTCCGCAATTTGCTCGTCACTTTCCACCCCAGTAATATCGACGGCGAATTGAAAGGCAAGGGCGCCAACCAAGCCTGGGCAGCCAGGGAAGTGAAAGAGAAAATCATCGACCATGAAAAGATTGATTATGATTGTCTTTTGATCAGCGTCTTCGACATCGACACGATCGTCGAGAGCAGTTATTTTTATTGTCTGACCTATAAATTTCTGACGGTCGAGAATCCTTATCGCGCCAGTTACCAGCCGGTGCCGGTTTATCACAATAACATCTGGCAGGCTCCTTTCTTTGCCCGCGTGGCCGCCTCTTCGAATACTTTTTGGCAGATGATGCAGCAGATCCGCCAGGAAAAGCTGGCCACTTATTCGTCACATTCCATGACCTGGCGCGCCCTGGTTGATATCGGTTTCTGGTCGGTTAATATGGTCAGCGAAGACTCGCGCATCTTCTGGCATTGCTTCTGTTATTACAATGGCGATTACCGCGTCGAACCGCTTTATTTTCCGGTGTCGATGGATGTCTGTATGGATAAAACCCTAAAAGATACGGCCAAGAATCTCTACAAGCAGCAGCGGCGCTGGGGTTATGGCGTGGAAAATTTGCCTTATCTTCTTTTTAACGCTATGAAGCGTTGGCGGGAATTCCCCAAGAGCAAGATGATCGGCCGCATCCTTGTTCAGCTTTACGGCTTCCACTCATGGGCGACGAATGCCCTGATTATCGGCGTGATCGGCTGGCTGCCAATGCTTCTCGGCGGCGACAGCTTCAATTCAACCGTACTCTCGAGCAACCTGCCTTACGTGACTAGAAATTTAATGACCATCGCCATGGGCGGCATGGTTCTTTCGGCCGTCATTTCCACTATGATTCTGCCGAAAAGGCCGGTCGGTTTCGGATTTTTTAAGAACGTCACCATGGTTTTGCAGTGGCTGATCCTGCCCTTGAGCATCGTCATCTTTGGAGCCATCCCCGGGCTGGAGGCCCAGACCCGTCTCATGTTCGGAAAATACATGGGGTTCTTCGTAACGCCCAAGGAGCGGTAGAAACGCAATTCGCGAGCATCTTATAAAATAAACCATGTCAAAAAAAACCGCGATCATTCTAGGCAATTATAAGGATGAGGCCGAGCGCCATCTGGACGAATGCTTGGCGAGCCTTCGGGCGCAGGATTACGCTGGCGAAATAAAAATTTATATTTATGATAACGAGACGAGCGAAAGAAGCTTTGCTTATATCGCTGCGCACGCGCCGGAAGCGGTTATTATAAGAAACGCCACCAATGACGGTTTTGCTAAGGGTAACAATGACGGCATGAAGCTGGCCTTGCGAAACGGCGCTGATTATATCATCCTCTTTAATACTGATATGGTGACGGATAGGGCTTGCGTCAGAAAAATGATTGAGGCGCTGGAAAAAATCCAAGCAGACGCGGCCCGCACCGGAGAAGCGCCGGCCGGCGCGGTGCAGGCGCGCCTCATGCTCCATCCGGAAACCGAAAAAGTCAATTCGCTCGGCAATGTCACGCATTTTCTGGGCTTCGGTTATTGCCTCGGCTATAATGAGGTATATACCCCCGGTCAGGCTCCGTTGCCGGCCGGACCAGAGCGATTCGAAAATATCGCCTATCCTGCCGGCGCGGCCGTGCTCTTTGCCCGGGAAGCGCTTGAGCGGGCCGGCTTGTTCGACGAGGAATTCTGGATGTACAATGAAGACCAGGACCTCGGCTGGCGGCTTTGGCTCGCCGGTTACCGGTGCGTACTGGCGCCGGACGCCGTCGCTTACCATAAGTATCAATTTTCCAAAAGTATCGCCAAGTACTATTGGATGGACCGGAATCGCCTGATCGTCATCCTGAAAAATTACCGCTGGTCGACCCTGTTTTTAATCCTGCCCGCTTTGATCATCATGGAATTCGGCTTGCTTTTATTCGCGGCCAAGGGCGGCTGGCTCAAGGAAAAGACGGATGTTTATAGATACTTTCTCAACCTGAAGCATTGGCGCTATATTATGCGCCGGCGGCGCGAAACGCAGGCTTTGCGGAAAGCCAAGGATGGCGATATAATAACCATGTTTACCGGACGCATCTGGTATCAGGAAATCGACGATTGGAAACTGCGCCTGGCCAATCCGGCTTTCGCGGCTTATTGGCGCTTCGTCTTAAAAATAATTTCGGTTTTAAAAATATAGCCATGGATCTGAGTATCATCATCGTCAACTACAAGACCAAAAAGAAGGCCCTGAACTGCATCAAAGCCATCAAGGCTTCTCATCTGACCGGCATTGCTTATGAGATTATCCTGGTCGACAACGCTTCCGGTGACGGCTCGGGCGAAGCGGTCAAGGAAATTTACGACGACGTCGTTTTTATTAAGAGTGAAAAAAACCTCGGCATGGGCGGCGGCAACAATGTGGGCATTGCGGCGGCCCGGGGGGGGATTGTCTTGATTTTGAATCCTGACGCCTATGTTTCCTATGAGGCTATCATTAAGATGTATTTTCACATCCTTTCGGACCGGAAGATCGGCGTCGTTGCCCCGAAACTCCTCGGTCCGGACAAAAAAATTCAGCCGACTTGCTTGCGTTTTCCAAAGTTCTACACGCCTCTTCTAAGAAGGACGTTTTTGGGCCGGATATTCAGGCAGAAGCATGATGATTTTCTTATGGTCGATTTTGATCATAAAAATATCCGCGCTGTTGATTGGGTCCAAGGGTCATGTCTTATGATCCGCAAGGAAGTTCTGGAAAAAATCGGCGGGGGATTCGACGAGGGGTTTTTTATGTATTTTGAGGACACTGATCTTTGCCGCCGGGTCTGGCGGACCGGCTATAAAGTGATTTATGATCCGGATGCGGTCGTCATTCATGACCACGGCCGCGCTTCAGCCGAGGGCAAGTGGTACTTGGCCCCGTTTTTGAACCGCATGGCCCGCATTCACATCCGTTCCTGGGCGAGATATTTCTGGAAATGGCGGAAGATAAAAACAGCTGTTAAAAATTAACCATAAAAAATTATGCCGAAAATCAAAAAAGCGATCATAGCCGTGGCCGGATCCGGCACGAGGCTTCTGCCCGCCACCAAGACCATGCCCAAGGAAATGCTGCCGATCGTCGACAAGCCAATCATCCAACTGGTGGTCGAGGAGCTGGTGGCCGCTGGCATCGAGGACATCATCCTCGTGACCAAATGGGACAAGAAGCCGCTCGAAGATCATTTTGATTACAGCTGGGCGCTGGTCCAAGAGCTGAAAAAAACAGGCAAGGAGGAGTTGGCCGAGAATATAAAAAAAATCGCCGATATGGCGAATTTTATCTACGTCCGGCAGAAAGGCCCTTACGGCAACGGCACGCCGGTCTTGTCGGCGGCTAGTCTGGTTAAGGACGAGCCCTTCGTTTTTGTCTTCGGCGACGATCTGGTAAAATCAAAAATATCTTTCACCAAGCAGATGGTCGATGATTACGAAGAGAATGAAAAACTTTCCATCGCCGTGCAGGAAGTGCCACTCGAGGTGGTGAATCGCTACGGCATAGTCAAGCTGAAAGAGGGTACGCGGGAAATCGAAGATATCATTGAAAAGCCGGCCATCGAAGAGGCACCGTCGCGCCTGGCTGATTTCGGCCGGATGATCCTCGATCCGGATATTGTCGGCATCCTTAAGCGGACGGCGCTCGGCAAAGGCAACGAACTCTGGATCGTAGACGCCATTAAGACTTACATCAAGGAGGGTGGTGTCTTTCTGGCCAAGGAAATCGAAGACGGCGAATGGCTGACCACTGGCGATCCGCTCAACTTTCTGAAGGCGACTTTGAAATACGCCTTCGAACGCGAAGATATCGGTCGCGATTTAAAGGAATTTGCCGGCGAGCTTCTGAAAAAATAAAATCGATTATAACCCCAAGCGGTACAGGCCTTCGCCCTGTGCCGTTTTACCGATAAAGTAAAGCTGGTTGCCAGTGGCATTAAGAAATGGCTTCTCGAGTCTTTCTAGTTGGGCTAGTTCGGTGATACTTCTTTTTTCCCGGTCATCCAGCTCAATGGCATTAATCGCATCGGCGGTGGCGAAGATGATATAGTTGTTATTAGGGTGCCAGGCGATGAATTTGATCGGCGAACTCACTCTGGCCAGAAGTACGCTTTCCTGGTTTTCCAGATAATAGAGATAAATCTCCGAATCATTGGCGTAAAGGAATTTTGTTCGATCAACCCAGTCGACCAGCTTGACGTCGTTTTTTTTGGCAACGACCGGAATATAAAGTTCTTCATTAAAAAGATAAAAAATATCGTGCTGGCGGTCGATGATGCTCGTAAACCGGCCGCCCGGCACGAAGCGGTAATCGCGCGAAAGTGGCAGATCGATTTTTCTAATCATCCTCCCGGTTTCGTCTTTAATTAGAAGCTCTGACTTATTATCGTTTAAGACGATCAGGTAGAGTTGACCATTATTAAGAAAATCGAGGATTTGACCAGCGGTTTCGTAGACTGCCCTGTTTTCGTAATTTTTAAGATTAAATGAATTGAGCGACGAACCGTTCTTTTTTTTATCAAGATAATAGACGATTTCGCTTGAAGCGAGTGGCCAACGGTATTCACGCTCGGCGTCAAGATATTTTTTGATGTTAATTTCGAGGCGGCCGTCGCTAGTGTTGAAGACGGTACTGCCGGCAATAATTTTTTTTCCGTCGCCTGACCATTTAATTTCCGCCGCTGAGCTCGTGCCGATTGGTCGCGGTAAGATTTCCGCGTCATCGCCGGAAATGCTCAAATCCATAACCTGATCGTTGGTCAGAAAAGCTAATTGGTTCCGGTCCGGCGAAGAGGCGAGCGCTTTGATTTTTGCTTTGCTGATAAGCTGGGGGGTGTTTTTTTGGAAAAATTTCACATCCTCGGCAAAGGTTGATTTACCCTCTTCGATCCGGAGTTTTTTTTTCCACGGCCAATAGCCGTCGAGTTCCAGGGTGACGTCGTATTCGCCTGGCGACAAGTTCTTGATTTTTGCCGGCGTGGCGATTATCCGGCGTTCGCCGATCCGCAGCGCGGAAGCCAGTCTGGAAAACGGCTCGGCCTCCAGGACGTTATTCAGGCGTATTCGGGCGCCATCCGGTTCGGTCTCAAGGACTAATGTTCCGGTTTTTTCCAGCCTGACCATGGTTTTAAAATCGCTGCTAAGCTTGAATTTGTAGCCATTGGCAAAAAGAATGGTGGTTGGCGTTATAATCAGGAAAGCCAGAATGAAAAAAATGTAGAGTGTGCGTCGAAAGAAAAGAGTCATGTTATAAATTTAAGGTGTCGATCCTTCTGATGTCGGCTCCGATTTGCCGCAGGCGGCCATCGATATCTTCATAACCCCGGTCGATCTGGTAAATATTGTCGATTTCCGTCTGGCCATCAGCCACGAGGGCGGCGATGATGATGCTGATGCCGGCCCGCAGATCCGGGCTGGTCAGCTTGCGGCCGGAAAGGCCGGTTGGTCCGTTGACGACCGCGCGATGCGGGTCGCACATGATGATATCCGCGCCCATTTGCGTCAGCATGTCAACGAAGAGAAGGCGGCGGTCGTAGATTGTCTCGTGAATGAGCGAACGGCCGGCGGCCTGCGTCATGAGGACGGTATAAGGTGATTGCAGATCGGTCGGGAAGCCGGGATATTCATGGGTTTTTATATCATAAGGTTTTATGGCCGCGTCCGGAATGATTTTTAGCCAGTCAGCGCCTTTTTCGAAACCGACGCCGATTTTTTTAAAAATAGCCAGAAGGGATTCGATATGCCCTGGCAGACAATGAGCGATAGTCAGGGGTGAAGCGGCGGCCGCGGCCATGATGGCAAAAGTGCCGGTTTCAATGCGATCCGGAATGATCCGGAATTCGCCGGCCGAGATCCGGTCAACGCCTTCAATCGAGATGGTCGGCGAACCGGCGCCTTTTATCTTGGCGCCGCAAGCGTTCAAATAGTCAGCCAGGGCGGTGATCTCCGGCTCCATGGCGCAGTTCTTCAATGTAGTGGCTCCTTCGGCCAGGACGGCGGTCATTATAAGGCTTTCCGTGCCGGTGACGCTCATGGTCGTGAAAAAATATTCGCATCCTTGGAGTCGTTTGGCTTTAAGCTGATAATAGCCGTCCGAAACGGACAATTCCGCGCCCATGGCCGTAAACCCTTCCAAAAAAAGGTCGATCGGCCGCGTGCCGGCGCCGATGACGCAGCCGCCTGGATGCGGAAATCTGGCTTCGCCGAACCGCGCCAAAAGTGGACCGACGAACATGATTGAAGCGCGTAGCTTGTTGGCTGACGATTGGTTGAGTTCGACCTTGGCCGCCGTTTCCATGGACAGCTCGCAACTTTCTTTGTCGCGCCGGACCAGGCCGCCGAGATCGCGGAATAACTCTAAGGCGCGGCTGACGTCTTCGATGTCTGGCAGATTTTTAACGGTTATTGTTTCGCTCGATAAAATAGCGGCCGGAATGATCTTCAAAGCCGCATTCTTGGCGCCGCCGACGGCGATTTCGCCGGCCAGCTTTGCTTTTCCCTGGATTATGAATTTTGACATAGATAATTAGCGTATGATGATTATACGGGTAGTATAGGCGATTTTAATTAATCTTTCAAGAGATTTGTGTCTGCCAGGTCTTTGTGATAAAATGTGAGAAAGGCGAAACGCCTCTATTTTTATGAAAGACATCGTTAACCAGAATCGAGAGAATGCCAAAAGGATAATATTAAGGATATTAGTCATCCTTTTGTTTCCGGTTTTCGCCGTGGCCGGCTTCGGCGCCGGACTTTATTATTCTGGTAAAAGCGAGCTGGTTAAAAACCTAGCCAAAAAGGAAGCGGTTTATTTAGGCAAGATCACCGGCAAATACAGCCAGCCGGAAAAAGGGACGTTGGCCGAGGATATTGATTTTAAGCTGTTTTGGAAAGTTTGGGATGCTTTAAAGAAAGATTACGTCGACAAAAACAAGCTGAACGAAAAAGAGATGTTTTACGGCGCCATCCATGGCATGGTGGCCTCGGCCGATGATCCGTATACTGTTTTTATGGATCCGAAAATCTCCCAGGAATTCGCGGATGATTTGGCCGGCACCTTTGAAGGCATCGGCGCGGAAATCGGCATCCGGAAAAACATTCTGACGGTCATCGCGCCACTTCCCGGGTCGCCGGCGGAAAAGGCAGGGTTGCGGGCGGCCGACAAAATTCTGGCTATCGACGGCAAAATAACGGCCGGCATCACGGTCGAGGAGGCGGTCGGCAAGATCCGGGGGCAGGGCGGCACCGAAGTCAAATTGACGATTATGCGCGACGGTTTTGAAAAAGCCAAGGATCTTGTCATTGTCCGCGATAAAATTGTCGTCAAAAGCGTTAGCACTGAAGAAAAAGAAGGTTTTTTTATTATAAAAATATCCAATTTCAATAATGATACCGAGAGTCTGTTTAAACAGGCCGTGGCCGAAATCGTTAAGAAAAATCCCCGGGGCGTTATCCTTGATCTCAGAAATGACCCGGGTGGCTATCTGGAAACGGCGATCAGTGTTGCCAGTGAATGGATTCAAGATAATGTGATCGTTTCGGAAAAATTCGGCGATGACAATAAAAACGATTTTTTGGCAAAAGGCCGGGCCAGGCTCAAAGATTATAAGACGGCGGTTCTTGTTAATGAGGGCAGCGCTTCCGCTTCGGAGATCGTCGCCGGCGCGCTCAAGGATTACGGTAAAGCCATATTGATCGGCAAACAAACGTTCGGCAAGGGTTCGGTCCAGACGCTTAATGAATTCTCCGATGGCTCATCACTTAAAGTAACAGTGGCCAAATGGCTGACGCCCAAGGGCGTGAATATCAGTGAACAGGGGATTAAGCCTGATATAGATATCGAATTGACGGAAAAAGACTACGACGAAGGCAAGGATCCGCAGATGGCAGAAGCGGTCAGACAGCTTAAAAATAAAAAATAATTTAATCGCATAAACCATATGGCCAAAATCCACAAAAAGAAAAAAACGGAAAATAAATTTATTTTCGTGGTCGGCGGCGTCATGTCCGGCGTCGGCAAGGGCGTAACCACGGCTTCGATCGCCCGGATTCTCGAAGGCAAGGGGTATAATGTCAGTTGCATGAAGATCGATCCCTATATCAACGTTGATGCTGGCACTATGAACCCAATCGAGCACGGCGAAGTTTTTGTTACGGAAGACGGCGATGAAACCGACCAGGATATCGGCAACTATGAAAGATTCTTGGGCAAGAACATGTGGAAGGAGAATTATATGACCACCGGCCGTGTCTATCTTTCCGTTATTCAGAAAGAACGGAATTTGGAATTTGGCGGCAAGTGCGTCCAGGTCGTACCGCACATTCCGATTGAGGTTCGGCGACGCATCGAGAAGGCGGTCAAGAAGAGTCGAGCCGAGATTATGGTCATTGAAATCGGCGGCACGGTCGGCGAATACGAAAACCTGCTTTTTTTGGAAGCCGCCCGTTATATGCACTTGGAGCATCAGGAAAACGTTCAATTCGTTATGGTGAGCTACCTGCCGATTCCGGAAAAAGTTGGTGAAATGAAAACCAAACCGACCCAGCATGCCGTCCGGAGCCTGAACCAGGCCGGTATCCAGCCGGATTTCATTATTGCCCGGGCGGCTGTCGACATTGATGAGCCCCGCCGCAAGAAGCTGGCTATTTTTTGCAACGTGGCGCGCGAGGATGTCATCTCGGCGCCGGACGTCAGTTCGATTTATGATATTCCGGTCAATTTCGAACGGGACGATCTCGGCAACCGCATCCTGAAAAAATTCAACCTAAAGCCAAGAAAAAAAGATTTGGTTGATTGGCGAAAAATGGTTGATACCTATCACAAGGCCAAAGACGAGGTTTTGATCGGCATCGTCGGCAAATATTTTTCCACCGGTGATTTTACTCTTTCCGATTCCTATATTTCCGTCATTGAAGCCTTGAAGCACGCCGCCATCGCCAATAAGTGCCGTCTGAAGATGGAGTGGATTAATGCCGAAGAAGTTGAGAAAAGCGGCACCGGCTTGCTCAAAAAATACGACGGCGTCATTGTGCCGCAAGGCTGGGGCTCGCGCGGCAGCGAAGGCAAAATCAAGACGATTGAATACTGCCGAAAAAACAAGAAGCCGTATTTCGGCCTCTGCTATGGCATGCAGATGGCCGTAATTGAATTCGCGCGCAACGTTCTTGGTTTCAAAGACGCCAACTCCGAGGAAGTCGATCCGAAAACCGGCCATCCGGTCATCCACATCATGCCGGGGCAGAAAGAGCTTTTAAAAAAGAAACAATATGGCGGCACTATCCGCCTCGGCGGCTGGCCATGCAAAATCAAAGAGAAAACCCATTTGGCCAAGGCTTACAAAAAATTCGGACAAGAAGGCGTTATCTCGGAAAGGCACCGCCATCGTTACGAGTTTAATAATGAATTCCGCGAGCTGTTCGAAAAGAACGGCCTGACGATCTGCGGCACTTCGCCGGACGGTAAGATAGTTGAGGCGGTAGAAATATCCAATCATCCGTTTTTCATCGGCACGCAATTCCATCCCGAGTACATCTCCCGTCCGCTTGATCCGCATCCATTGTTCGTAGAATTCATTAAAGTTTGTTCAAAAAAATAAATGCTACTCAGATATTAGAGTAAAAAAACAGGGCACGCCCCTGTTTTTTTATTTTTTTGTCGTTTTTATCTTTCTTGATCTACAGCTCTTGACTTATTCTAATAAAAATGCTATATTAGGATAAATTTACGAATTTAAATATTTTAAGGCAGAAGAAATTAGGCTTGTTGTTTTTTTTGTTTTAAGAATGCCATATGGAAAATAAATCAATCCTCGACCAGATCATCACTAATCTTAGCGCCGAAGAGGTGGCCAGATTGAATGCGCCAGAGATCATTGGGAACCTGTTCAGCGAACTGAATGCGCGCGAAAGCGATGTTCTTGTGCGTCGTTTTGGTTTGCATGGCAAAGAGAAGGAGACGCTTGAAAACATCGGCGCCGCCCACAAACTTACTCGGGAAAGAATTAGGCAGATCGAAGTCACGGCCATCAAAAAATTAAGGCAGCTTAAGGTTTTAGAAAGCCATGTCAGCGGTTTAAAGAAAGTGATTAACAGCTTAATCGAAGAGCATGGCGGCCTGATTGAGCGCGAATACCTCATGAGCAATTTGGTTGATTTTTCGGTCGACGGCATAAGAGCCAGGAAAGACGACGAAAAAATCCACAAGAGTCACTTTGATTTTATCATCTCCAAGCTCTTGGCGAATGAGTATGAAAAGATCGGCGGCCGGCATTTTAAGGAATCATTCAAGTTCAAACACCAGGATATTGATCATCTGGAAGAGATTATTGAAGAGCTCGGCCGTAAGATTGGCGAATTGAATGCCGTCCTGACCACCGGCGAAATTGTAGAACTGGCCAAAAGGCTGGAGAATTTCAAGAAGCACGAAGACAGGCTGGCCGTGCCTAATTCAATCGATATTTCCGGCGTTTTGCGTTCGGAGCTATTCACTGAAGACCATGACACCATCAATGCCAACAAGCTCGTCTATTCACTCCTTAAAGCGGCCAAACAGATCGAACAGAACAAATTCGGTTTTTGGGGCGTCCATAATTGGCGGGAAATCAAGCCGAAGACGATTAATGATAAGATTTATCTTGTTCTAAAAAACGCCAATAAGCCCATGCATTTCGTTGAAATCGCCGATGCCATCAACCAGATCCGTTTCGACGACAAGAAAGCCAACCCGGCCACCGTCCATAATGAACTGATTCTGGACAATAAGTACACCCTGATCGGCCGCGGTCTTTACAGCCTGAAAGAATGGGGTTATAACAAAGGCACAGTCGCCGACGTTATCGTGGAAATTCTCATGGATGAGAATCGGCCGCTTTCCAAGGAAGAAATCATTGAGAAAGTCTTAAAAAAAAGAATGGTCAAGCGGGCGACGATTTCCTTATCCCTCATGAACAAAGAAAAATTCAGCCGGAACGAAAACTCTAAGTACTTGCTTAAAAATTGAATTCCAAATTCTTTTTAATTCAAAAGAAGCGCTAATTAAGCGCTTCTTTTGAATTAATTCAGTTTTGACTTTTTTTAGCAAATGGCTTAAGATAGAAACATTGCGGTCCGATATGCACAGGCCGACATAAGAGAAAATCATCATGGAAATAACGAAAACAAGCGAGCGGGACGAGCGCCTGAAAAAACTGGAAGAATTGCGGAATTCCGGGATAAATCCTTATCCGGCGGTTTCGCGCCGTACCCACACGATTGGAGATGTTCTGGCGGATTTTGAGAAGCTGAGCGCCTCCGGAGAAGAAATTTTTATCGCCGGCCGGCTCATGACTATCAGGGCGCACGGCAATCTGACTTTCGCCCATCTCCAGGACGGCACCGGCCGGATCCAGATTGCGCTATCCAAGAAAGAAATTGGAGTGGAAGCTTATAAGACTTTTACTAAATTGATCGACATGGCCGACTTCGTGGAGATCCGTGGCACTTGCTTTGTGACGCACAAAGGCGAAGAGAGTATTATGGCGAAAGAGTGGAAACTTCTCTCCAAGGCGCTTCTGCCATTGCCGGACAAATGGTACGGCCTCCAGGACGAGGAAGAAAAATTGCGGAAAAGATATTTGGATATCTTAATGAATCCGGAGACGCGGGAGATGGTGGAGAAACGGTCGAAATTCTGGCGGGCCACACGCGAATTCATGCTTTCGAAAGGCTTTTTGGAGGTAGAGACGCCGGTACTCGAAAATACTACCGGCGGCGCCGATGCCCGGCCGTTCGCCACACACCATAATGCCCTCGATATCGATGTCTACCTTCGGATTTCCATGGGCGAGCTTTGGCAGAAGCGGCTGATGGTAGCCGGCCTTGACAAAACTTTCGAGATCGGCCGGCAATTCAGGAATGAAGGCATGTCTCCCGAGCACCTGCAAGACTATACCCAGATGGAATTTTATTGGGCCTACGCTGATTACGATGACGGCATGAAGCTAGCCGAAGAGCTTTATAAATACGTGGCCCAGGAAACTTTCGGCACGCAAAAATTCCAAATCCGCGGCTTTGAAGTTGACCTGGGCAAACCCTGGGAAAGGTATGACTATGCCGAAACTATCAAAAAATTCACCGGAGTGAACATCTTAGAGGCCGATGTGGTTGAAATCGAAAAAAAACTCAAGGAGCTGGGAATTGGTTATGACCGGAAAGGGTTTAATATCACCCGGGCTATCGACAATCTTTGGAAGTATTGCCGCCGGCAGATCGGAGGCCCAGGCTTTTTAGTGGGCGTGCCGGAAGCCGTATCGCCTTTGGCCAAGCGCGACGACCATAACCCGAAAATCACCCAGCGTTTCCATCCCATCATTGCCGGCTCGGAATTGGGAAACGGCTATTCGGAATTAAACGACCCGGTTGATCAGGCGGAAAGATTCCAGAAACAGCAGGATCTGCGCGAGGCCGGCGATGACGAAGCGCAGATGTTCGATCATGAATTCGTCGAAGCCCTGGAGCACGGCATGCCTCCGACCTGCGGCTTCGGCTTTTCCGAACGGGTCTTCAGCTTCCTTATGAACAAGCCCGCCAGGGAATGCCAGATTTTCCCCTTACTCCGGCCGAGATAATTTTTACGCTTTATTAACTTAAATAGAACTTACGCGTAAGTTCTATCAAAAATTAAATGCTAGATATTAAATTTGTCAGGGAAAATGCCGAATTAGTGCGGCAAAATTCGAAAAACAGATTGGCGAAAGTTGATGTTGATTTGTTGCTGGAGCTGGATAGAAAGAAGCGAGAGGCCGACGTCCGGCTGGAAGAGCTGCGCGCGCGGCGTAACGCCGCCTCGAAGAGCAAGCCGACGCCGGAAATTATCGAGGAGATGAAAAAAGTGGGCGAGGAAATTAAAAAGCTGGAAACAGAGATAGAGCCGCTCGCGGCCGAAATCCGGGAGCTTTGGCTTCAGGTGCCGAACTTGACCCATCCGGCGGTGATGGTGAGCGGCAATGAAGACGACAATCCGGTGCTCGAAATTTTCCTTGAGCCAACCAAGTTCGATTTTAAACCGCTTGACTCGGTCGAACTTGCCGAAAAACACGACTTGATCGATTTTGACCGCGCTGTCAAAGTAGCCGGCGCTAAATTCTATTACTTAAAAAACGAATTGGCCTTAATGGAATTTGCGCTCATCCAGTATGCCCTGGAAATAGCCATGAAGCGCGGCTTCACGCCTTTTTCCACGCCGGATATGGCTAAGCGGGAAGTACTCGAAGGCCTCGGCTTTAATCCGCGCGGCGAATCGACACAGGTATACAATATTGAAAATTCCGACTTAAGTTTGGTCGGCACGGCCGAAATCACTATGGGCGGCTACCACATGAACGAAGTTTTGGACGAAGCGGAATTGCCGAAAAAATACGTAGCCGTTTCCCATTGTTTCCGCACTGAGGCCGGTTCCTATTCAAAATTTTCCAAAGGCACTTTCCGCGTCCACCAGTTTACGAAAATCGAAATGTTCCAATATGTCATGCCGGAAAAAAGCGAAGAGGCTCACCAGGAACTCCTGGACATAGAAAAAGAAATCTTCCAGGGTTTAAAAATCCCATTCCGGGTAATCGATCATTGCACGGCCGACTTGGGCGGACCGTCATTCAGGACCTACGATCTTGAAGCCTGGATGCCGGGTAAACCGAATAAGGAAGGCGGAATGGGAGATTGGGCAGAAATCACTTCCACCTCGAATTGCACCGATTATCAGGCGCGCGGCCTGAACATAAAGTACAAGACCGCCGACGGCCGGAAAGATTTTCTGCACACGTTGAACGGCACGGCCATTGCCGTCAGCCGCGCCCTGATTGCCATCCTTGAAAATAACCAGCAGGCCGACGGCTCAATAGTTATCCCCGAAATTCTCAGGCCGTACCTGGGCGGAAGGCAAGTTATTAATAACAGTAAAGTTTCTCAGTGCGACGTAAAAGGCGGCTAAGAGATAACTCTTTTGCCGCCTTTCGGATTTTATGTAATCAGTCCTTCTTTGTGAGGACCGTTACTTTGTTTTGTTAAAAGAAAAATCTTTTAATATCCAATAATACCACAAGTTGACAACTCTGTCAATACCTGTTATAAGTTATATTTCCGGAGGGCCATAAAATTATTGGTTAATAGGCTAAAATATGCTAAAAATTCTTCAACTTGTTTTAAAGGCACTGGCCAAGCTGATTCTTTGGCGGTACCGTCCGAAGATAATCGGCATCACTGGCAGCGTCGGTAAAACCAGCGCCAAGGAAGCGATCTTCTCGGTACTCTCCGGAAAATTTCGGATCGGCAAGGGCCTAAAAAATTATAACAATGAAATCGGCCTGCCCTTAACCGTGATCGGCGCCGAATCGGCTGGCCGATCAATAGTTAAATGGTTCTTGGTTTTTCTGAAAGCATTATCTCTCATTTTGATCAAACACAAGAATTATCCGGAGATCCTCATTCTGGAAATGGGTATTGATAAGCCTGGCGACATGGCTTATTTGCTTAGTATTATCCGGTGCGACGTGGCCATCCTGACAAAAATCGGCGAATCGCATCTGGAATTTTTTGGTTCGGTCGATTCTTTGGAAAAAGAAAAAGGGCTTTTAATCACATCTTTAGAACCGAACGCCTTTGCCATCCTTAATGCCGACGACGCGCGGGCGGTCGGATTTAAAAATAAAACGCGCGGCCGCGTCATTACCTACGCCTTGAATAATCCGGCTGATATTAAGGGTGGCAATTTAAATCTGCGTTTTGATGGGAATTTTTTTACAGATTTCGATATTATCCGCCATCAAGATAAATCATATCACGCTCAAATCCCCGCTTTCGGCAGTGTTTTTGTCGAAGCGGCTTTGGCGGCCGTCGCGGCCGGAATTGCCATGAACATGAACTTAGGCGAAATCGTCGAAAGGTTTGAAAGATGCCATCCGCCAAAAGGCAGAATGAATATCATCCCAGGCATCAAACAGTCAATAGTTATTGATGACACTTATAATTCAGCCCCGTCTTCCGCGATTAAGGCTATCGAATCGATCGGCCGATTCTTTCCGGAACGAAGAAAAATCGCCGTTCTGGGCGATATGCTCGAACTTGGGGAGGCGAGCGAGGCCGGCCATTTCCGCGTCGGACAGGAAGCGGCCAAGCATGACTTCAATCTGCTCGTCGCTGTTGGCGAGCAGGCCAAAAAAATCACCGATGGTGCGATCGGCTCAGGCTTGCCTTCAAATCTTGTTTATTTTTTTGATAATAAAAATAAGGCAATAGATTTTCTTAAAAACAGCGTAAGCCGCGACGATGTCATATTAGTCAAGGGTTCGCAGGGTATGCGCATGGAAAAAATAGTCGAAGCGCTCATGGCTTCGCCAGAAAAGGCTGGGGAATTGCTGGTTCGTCAGGATAAAGATTGGCTGAAGTAAATTTATGTTTGAGCGTACGAAAAATTTGAAACTGAGCATTATCAAGCAGATTGAACTCCGGGCTTCCAAGTATCCGGACGCAATCTCCTTGGCCCAAGGTATTCCGAGTTTCGATACGCCGGAATACATCAAACGGCGTGTGGAAAACGCGCTCAAAAGGGGAGTGGTAGCCAAATATTCCCTGAGTCCGGGCTTGCCGGAACTTAGGGAATTGATCGAACTTTCTCTCGTCCAGGAGAATATGTTTTATGACTGGGAAAAAGAAATCGTCGTTACGGCCGGCTCAATTGAGGCGATCTCAGCTTCGATTCTGGCCATCACCGAACCGGGCGACGAAATCCTTATCCCAGAACCGACCTACACGAGCTATCGCGAAGTGATCATCTTGGCCGGCTGCCGGCCGGTTTTCGTGCCGCTCAACGAAGAGAAAGGCTGGGCTTTTGAGATCGAGAAGTACGAGCAAGCAATTACGCCGAAGACTAAAGCCATATTCTATTGCAATCCGAATAATCCGACTGGCACTATTTACACCAAGGAGCAACTTTTATCTTTGGCTGAATTGGCCCGCAGACATAATTTATACCTTATTTCCGATGAGGTTTATAAGGATTTCATTTTTTCCGATGACGGTGCTGGCGGCAAAGAAAAAATCTTCAGCCTGGCGGAAGTTCCGGAATTAAGGGAGCGCGTAATCAGGATTTTTAGTTTTTCCAAGGCTTATGCTCTGACTGGCTGGCGCATCGGCTATGTTCATAGCGATGAATCAATTGCGAGGGAGATTTTAAAAATCCACGATTCACTCGTCACCTGCGCGCCGGTTATCTCCCAATACGCGGCCATGGGCGCCTTGGAAATGGGGGAGAAGGAGTTGGCCATTTTTTCCCGCCGCTTCCAGGAAAGGCGCGACCTGATCTGTGCCCGGCTTGACCGACTCCGACACATTTTCCAATATATCAAACCGAACAGCGCTTATTATGTTTTTCCCAAAATCCTTAAGCTGGTTGAAACAAAAAGTGATGACGGTTACGGCCAGTCGGCCTCCTGGAATTTTTCCTTGGAACTTCTCGAAAAAGCGCATGTGGCCGTCGTGCCAGGTATGGCTTTCGGGCCGAACGGCGAAGGCCATATCCGGCTGAGTTTTGGCCGGAGTGAAGAAGATATAAACGAAGCATTTAACCGGATTGATGAAAAATACGCCGAGAAAAATATATGAAATTGATTTTCAAAATATTGCTGCGAGCCTATTTAAAAATGCTTGCCAAAATCAGGTTAGCTCTCTTCCGGCCGACAGTAATTGCCATCGCCGGCAGCACCAACAAGACAATCACCAAGAACGCGGTTGCCGCCGCGCTCGGCGAGGCTGGAGTGGAGGTTAGGGCCGGGGCGGATGGCTTTAATACGGACATCGGCCTTTCCCTAGCCATCCTCAATTTACCGAGCGGTTATAATTCTTATCATGGATGGCTGCCGGTTATGCTGGCGGCACCAGCCAGGATATTCAAGAAGGATGCGCGGTATCTGATTTTGGAATTTGGCATCTCGGATGCCGGCGACATGGCCTATCTCTTGTCCATTGTTCGGCCACATATTGCCGTCATTACCGACATTACGCAAAGACATAGGGAAGGTTTTGAAAATATGAATGAACTATTCGAAGAATACCACCTGTTTGCCAGAAAAACGAATGATAAGGGGATGTTGGTCGTCAACAATGACAATCTGCGGACAAAAAAGCTTACTGCAACTGCCAGCCATCCGGCCGCCTTCGGTTTTAGTCAAGATTCGGCGTGGCAAATAAGCATTATTGAAAAAAAACTGAATCAGACTTCCGTTCTAGTAAACACAGGGACGCGCGCTCGTCAATATGAGATTAATAGGCCGGGCGAGCACAATGTTTATGCCTTTGTCATCTCTTTAATAATCGCCGACTATGTTTCAAAGAAGGAGCAGGAAAAGCTATTATAAAAAAGAATACCGCAATCCTTTTTTCGGCAAAAAGGCGAAAATCGTCTGGCTCGGATCAGACGCCAGGCCGACAAGGAAAATCCTTGGCCTGGCCGCGTCCGCGCTTATTATCGCGATGCTCTGGTTTTTATTTTACTCGGAATATTTCAAAATAAAAAGCATTGATATTTTCGGGCTGAAAATGATGCCAGAGGAACCGATCAGGGAATTGACCTGGGCGGAGACTGGCCGGAAAAAACTGCTTTTTTTTCCTCAAACGAACATTTTCCTGTTTGATAAAAATGAGCTTAAAAAAACGCTTTCGGATCGATATAATTTCAACAAGCTCGTGATCAGAAAAAACTTGCCTTCAAACATCAACATCGAGTTGGAAGAAAAACCGTTTTCACTCATCTGGCTGGAAGAAAGTCGATGCCATTATATGAGCGAGGCGGGAGAGCTGATCGCCGAATTGCCTTGTGAAACGGCCGGCGGCGAGAGTATGCCAATCCTGGAAAATCGCGGAAAAAATAAGAGTCTGGACAAAAAGATCGCCTATGAAGAAAAATATATCAGTTTCATTCTGAAATTGAAAAATGATTTCAATTCAGCCAGGATGCAGCTCGGCCGGTTCATACTGGACGACGAGCTGAACACGGTCAAGGTTTCGGTCAAAGAGGGGGGCGTCTTGTTGTTTTTTAACACTGAACTGGATCTGGCCAAGCAGATTGGGAAATTAAACGCCGTCACGGAGAATACTTTAAAGGATAATTTTGCCAGCAAAGAATATATCGACCTGCGATACGGCGATAATGTCTATTATAAATAAAATTCTATTGATATTTTGCGACGCATAATGGCCCCAAGCTCAACCCGCCAAAAGCCGAAGACTGAACTTTGTCCTTAACAGCTTGCCAGCAGGATTTCTTTAGTTATTAAAATTTGCTATACTGAAAGCTAGATAGACACCCCTCAATAATTAAATTTCAAAATCCATATGGAAACAGCGTTTAAATTTGTTTTTTATTTTGCCATATTTATTTTTATCTTAATTATCATAAGTTTATTTTTATTGCTGCTAAAAGTGTTCTTAATATTTTTCCCGGAGTTGAGGTTTATGGGTCTTTTGATCAGATATAGCTGAAATAGCCTCAAACTTAAACTATCTTGTGTCGTATAAGTTATATTGTGCGACGCTATAATAAAACAAGAGCGGACCCATAATGAGTCCGCTCTTGTTTTATTATCGGATTCGCCGAGAGCGTAATTGCTCTTATGGCAGATAATCTAAGGGGTTTGCCGGAATGCCGCTTGATCTTACTTCGAAGTGCATATGCGGACCGGTAGTCAGATTGCCTGCGCCTGGCGTGCCAGGCATGCCGCCGGAAAGGCCGATGATCTGGCCCTGGACGACCATCTCATCCTCTTTAACTAAAATCTTTGAAACATGGCCATAGACAGTCGACAGGCCGTCGCCATGGACCAGCATAATATAACTATACCCTTTTCCGCCGTTTTTAGCCCGGGCCACATAGCCGGAAGCAGCCGCTTTGACCGGCGTGGCTTGTCCGGCTCGGATATCGATAGCCGGATGTTCAAAAATATATCTGAACGGATATTCGGGATCATGAAAATAAGCGGTGATCGTATTTTTCGGCACCGGCCAGATCAGACTGGCGTCGGAGAGATCAATATTATTAAGCCTTTCCAATTCAGTTAATTTCGCCCGGACGGTCTTTTCCAGGCTCGAAATTTCCGAAGAGGCCGAGAGTTGTTCCTGTTTCGCGCGCGCGAGAAGCCGCTGGTATTCCCGTTCCGACAAGGCTGTTTGTTTTATGATGTAATCCTTATTTTCCATTTCAACGTCCAACTCCTTCCTTTTCTCTTCAAGGTCGACCTTGAGCTTGGCCAGTTCCTCGTGTTGTTTGTCTAAATTTTCCTTCTCTTTTTCTAGATTATCCTTAAGGATTTTCAGATGGTCTAGACTCTCCCCTATTTCTTTATTAATATCTTCAAGGTATTTGGCCTGGTTTAAGAATTCCGTCAGGGAATTGTTTAATAGAAGGATTTCCAGGGTGCCGGTGCTGTCCTGTTTGTAGATGAGCTTCAAGGCGGAAGATATCTGGGATTTTTCTTTGTCAATCTCGTCATTTTTTTCCCGAATTTCGCTGTCCGTTTTAATGATTTCCAAATTGACGCGGTCAATATCGATTTCAGTGCTGTCTATATCAAGCTGCGCTTTGGCCAGTCTGTTTCCTAGAATAGCCAGCTCATTATTGAGGCTTGCCTGTTCGGTCTGGGTTTCCTGGATCTTTTGCGCGTATTCCGCTTGTTTTTCTTGAATCTTTTTAATCTCGTCCTTTTTAGATTGGATTTTCTGGTTCATCTGCCGGATTTCGTCATTTTCTTCCAATTGACCCATGGCCGAAAGCGCAAAAAAACAAGCCATAATCAAAATTACGCCTGAGAATAAAGCAATTTTGTGGACATGGGGAAATCCTCTGCTCATGTAAGCATTATAGCACAATAAAAATGAACGGGAAAATTAATATTCCTAGACGCTTGCACGCCGCCATTGTTAACGTAATCAAAATACCCATTTAGCAAAATGGAGCGGAGCGACGTCGCGAAACTTGTTTCGCATAATTATTTAAATGCGGAAACTGTCACAGCATCCCAGCCGCCCGCTCAATCCTCCTTAAACTCTCCCCTTTTCCAAGGACTTCGGCTACTTCGAAGGGGCCGGGACTGGCTTTGCGGCCGGTTAGGGCGACGCGGAGAGGCCAGAGGTATTCGCCGGTTTTGAGGTTCCTGGCTTCGATATAAGTAGTAATGACATCCTTTGAGGAATGTTTTGTCCAAACGTCTTCCGGCACGTTAGCGAGGTGTTCCGCGCATTTTTTCAGGTTCTTTTTTACTTCTTCCTTGGTCATATGCTTCCAAACAAGCAATTCTGGATCGTAGGCGAAATTATCATCAAAGAAATACGAAGTCGCTTCGCCTATACCCGCGAGTTTTTTCAAGCGTTCCTGCTCGAGTGCGATCACTTGCTTGAGATAGCTGTCGCCGTAGCGCCTTTCGTCCACGGCCAATTTCAGGTTTTCCGCCAAAAACGGCCGGCAAAGCTCGAGCAACTCGTCGAGCGTTTTGTGCCGGATGTGCCAACCATTGAAATAATCCAATTTTTCAATGTCGAAAATGGCCGAGCTCACGCGGATGTCTTTAATCTTGAATTCATGCTCCAGTTCGGCGAGCGAGAGGATTTCATTGTCGTCTTTCGGATGCCAGCCCATCAGAGCGGAAAAATTAATGAGCGCTTCCGGCAGATAGCCCTTGGCTCGGAAATCTTCCACAGCCACGTCGCCTTGGCGCTTGGAGAGCTTGCCGCCCTCCTTGTTCATGATAAGCGGGATATGGGCGAAGGCCGGCGGCGTCCAGCCGAAAGCTTGATAAAGCAAAATATTTTTCGGGAAGGAAGAAATCCATTCATCTCCCCGGAGGACGTGGGTAATCTCCATAAGATGATCGTCAACCACGCTTGCGAATTGGTAGGTCGGCACGCCGTCCGATTTTATTAAGACATGGTCGTCAAGGTCGGCGTAGTTGAATTTTATATCACCCTTGATTAAGTCGTGAACAATAATTTCCCCTTCCAAAGGCACGGCCTGGCGGATAACGCATTTCTCTCCCCTATCCATTTTTTCCTTAATTTCTCCGGGTGAAAGACGGCGGCAGGCGCGGTCGTAGCGCGGCGCTTCTTTGCGCGCCTGTTGTTCGGCACGCATCGCCTCGAGTCTTTCCGGCGTGCAGAAACAGCGATAGGCTCCGCCTTTTTCCAGAATTTCCGCCGCGTATTTATCGTAAATATCCCGCCGTTCGCTCTGGATATACGGCCCGTGGTTCCCGCCCAGACGCGGCCCCTCGTCGAACCTTAGGTCGAGCCAGTCAAGGATGGAAATAAGCCCTTCCACCGCGCCCGCCACTTCCCGCTTTTGATCCGTATCCTCGATGCGCAGAAGAAACTGCCCGCCCATTGATTTGGCGGCCAGATAGCCGAAAAGCACGGTTCTTAAACTGCCGATATGTAAAAATCCCGTCGGCGACGGAGCAAAGCGCGTGCGCATAATATTATTGTGTTTTAAAAATAAAAATCAGAATATGCTTTTAGCTTAACAAATATTAGACAAAATTACAATAGACCTGTTGCCAAATAGCAATAAATGTTAAACTGAATATGCAAGATTTTTCCGTCCTTGCCATCAGAGATTAAAAATTACCAATACTATTTCTATGCGGCGTGCTAAAAACAAAAAAAGCGGCTAGCCGCTTTTTTTGTTTTTAGCAGCTTTTCTAGCGCCTTCTTCGTTTGAGCCGAAGTGATGGGCGATTTCGTGTTTCAGGGTATCGAAAATGACCTGTTTGGCATCATCAAACGATTCCGATTGAGCGGCAACGGCCCGGCGGAAAATGGTGATCCGATCCGGCAATATGGCGCCATAGGCGATCCGGCCAGACTGGCCGAAGCCTTCAAAAATTCCCAATAAATCAAAGCCTTTTTTGATTCCAGCCATCTCTTTCTGCTCGTCGCTCGGATAGTCGCCCGTGAGAATGGCCACATTAAACAATCTGCCTTTCGTATCTTCGGGCAATTTATCATAAGCCTCCGCGACTAATTCCTCAAATTTTTCTCTTGAGATGCGCATGTTTTATTCTTCAATAATCAATATATTCGATCAATTTGCCGATGACGGGTACCCATTTCCTTAGACACATTTCTCCATGGGCTATTTGATATTGCCGGTCGCATAAGACAGGCGGCATTTTAAGTTTTGAATGGATTCGGGAATAATTGTAAGCATGTATGGTGTTGTAAATAGCATATACCAGCTTGCCTAAACTTTCAAATCTCTGTATTGGTCAGGCGGTTATTTGATAAATAATCAACCCTGCCGAAGAAAACACCGATTTTGAAGCGGTCGTCGACGCCACTTCCTCGATGATTATATTGAATAACCTTTTTTGACACTGCTAAACTGGCCGGCCACCGAAATCAATTACTTCGGGCGCCGGCTTTTTTTCTTTGAATTTTAAGGAAAATATTACCAGTTGACGGATACCGGGAAAATTGCTATATTATCTATAATATTTATAATAAGCTTGAATAAAAATAACTCGCTAACGCGTTTTTTTATTTTGACAAAACCATTATGGCAACAAAGAAATCGGCCGGCTCCACATCGCTCGGCCGCGATTCGCAAAGCAAGCGCCTCGGCGTTAAATTGCAGGACGGCCAAATCGCCAAAGCCGGATCGATCATTATCCGGCAGAGAGGCACCAAATACCGTCCGGGCGATAACGTCCGCAAGGGCAAGGATGACACTCTCTTTTCCGCCGCCGCCGGCATCGTGAAATTCTCCACGAAGAAACTCATCAAATTCACCGGCCGTCTCGAAAGCGCGAAAATCGTCTCAGTCATCCCGGCAAAATAATCCAAAATAAAAACTGCCCGCAAGGCAGTTTTTATTTTCCTCTTATCGCAATAATTTTTCTGACTTCGAGTTGGCCGGCAGTTTCGTTTTTGTGCAAAGAAACGTCAAAACCGTACTCTGTTTTCCCCTGATAAAAGATTCCCCTTTTCCGCTCGATCACGACGCTGAGCTTTCCGCTCTTCATCATCTTTTTTTTATACCTTTCTTCAAGCGCCTCGCTTAAATCCCTCAAAGCCTTTGAACGTCTTTTAATTTCGCCGGCCGGCACCTTGCCCTTCATCTTGGCGGCCGGAGTTTTTTTATGGGCCGAAAAAGAAAAAACATGGATTTTGGCAAAATTCATTTTCTTGCAAAACTGGATCGTTTTTTTAAAATCGGCAGCTGTCTCTCCGGGGAAGCCGACAATGACATCGGTTGTGATGGCAACTTTGGGAATCAGCGCTCTAATGGCGGTGATTTTGCCGGCGAACACCCCGGTGTCATATGGCCGATTCATAAGTTTTAAAATTTTGTCCGTGCCGGCTTGGAGCGGGACATGGAAATGCGGGCAGATTTTTCCGTACTTCGCCGCCAAGGCGATTATCTTGCCGCTGATTTCATTGACTTCGATTGAGCTTAACCTGATCCTTTGGATATTTTTTATTCGGACCAATCCCGCCAAAAGGCCGCGGAGATCTGTTTTATAGCCGAAATCCTTACCGTATTGCCCTAAGTGGATTCCTGAAAGCACAATCTCGCAATAACCATTTTCGGCGGCTGCCTCGGCTTCGGTCATAATTTCATCAGTCGGCCGACTTTTGATTTTTCCTCGGGTATAGGGAATGGCGCAGTAAGCGCAGTATTGTTCACAGCCGTCTTGGATTTTCAGAAAATAGCGCGAGCGGTCGTTGGCGACAATGCCGGCCAGATGACAGGCGGCCGTTTCGGCTTTAGCCGGCCTGATTTTTCCTTTTAAATTTTTTATAAGGGGCTCGATTTCTCCGGCGCCAAAAATCAGATCGGCGCCGCTCGCCTCGGCTTCGCTTTCATAAAATTTCTTCATACAGCCCATGACGACGATTTGCGCCCGAGGATTTTCTTTCCTGGCCAGACTGATGATCCGCTTGTCTTTGGCAATGGCCGTCTTGGTAACCGAACAGGTATTGACCACGGCTAGATCGGCGCCGGCTTCGGCCGGACGAAATCCGGATTCTTCCAATCTTTTTTTGAGCAAGGCTGAGTCATACTGGTTGACTTTGCAGCCTAACGTGTATATTTTAAAACTTGGCATAAATGGAAAGAGGCGTGCCGGATGGGCCGCCTCGAATCTAGATTTTTTTAAGAGAGAGCAATGAGCCGACGAAGGGATTTGAACCCCCGACCCGCTGTTTACAAAACAGCCGCTCTACCACTGAGCTACATCGGCGGGCGATGCCCGCAAGCATCAAATTCCAAAATTTTGGTGCGCCGTGGAGGATTCGAACCTCCGACCTTCTCCTTAAAAGGGAGCTGCTCTACCGGCTGAGCTAACAGCGCATTTCGGACAAAATAAAACTGCCGAAAGCAGGCTTATTGACTTCAATTATAGCTTAGCAGATTAGCTGATTTTGCACAAGAGCTTGTTTTTATTTTTATTCCAAGCTAGAGATCACGCCGCCTCCCAAGACTTCGTCCCCCTGATAAAAAACGACGCTCTGCCCGGCCGTAATCGCCCGTTCCGGTTTGGCAAATGTCACTTTGACGGCGTTTTTGCCGGCTGTTTCGACTAGGCATGGCTGGGGCCGGTGGCGATAGCGGATGACTGCTTCGCAGGCTAACGGCATGGCCGGCGCTTGTCCGGAGAGCCAGCTCACCCGACCGGCGAAAAGCGTTTGCCCGAACAGTTTCTGGTCGTCAGTCTGTCGGACGACCAGAAGAATGTTTTTTTTCTTATCGAAGCCGGAAACATAATACGGACCGGTGCCGCCGATCTCCACGCCTTTCCGCTGGCCGATGGTATAGAGCGGCAAGCCGCCATGCTCGCCAACGGTCCGGCCGTCGCAGACGATCTTTCCCGGTTTCAGTTTTAAGTGTCTTTTTAAAAATTCATTATGGCCTTTTTCCGGCACGAAACAGACTTCCTGGCTATCCCCTTTTTCGGCGACCGGCAAGCCGAGTTTCTTGGCCATGGCGCGCACTTCGTCTTTGGAATAGCCAGCCAAAGGAAAAAAGAGGCGCGACAATTCCTCTTGGCTAAGCGAATAAAGAAAATAAGACTGGTCCTTTTCGCGGTCGCGCGGCCGGCAGAGCCGGTGCTTGCCGCCGGCCGTTTTCATTTCGTTTCTGGCGTAGTGGCCGGTGGCGACATAATCATAGCCAAGCTCCCTGCCTTTCTTTAAAAGATGGCCGAGTTTGACTTTTTTATTGCAAACGACGCAGGGATTCGGCGTTTTGCCATTTTCATATGATTCCAAGAAATAATCGACCACTTCTTTTTTGAACAACCGGCTGAAGTTAAGCGTGTAGAGGCGGATGCCCAGCCTTTCCGCCACCCGCCTCGCGTCCTGGAGGGCCTCAATCGAACAGCACTTGTTCAAAGCTTCGGCGCCGGCTGATTCTTCTTTCCAAAAATGGAGAAAAATGCCCAGGATATCATATCCCTTCTCTTTAAGCAGGGCGGCAGCCACCGATGAATCGACTCCGCCGGACATAGCCACGATAATTTTTTTCCTTCCTTTTTTCATGTTTTTTTATAATAGCGCGTTTTTTTCCGCCTGGCAACGGCGACAAAAAAAGGCCCAACCGATTAGGTTAAGCCTTTTTTAAAGAATGTTTTCTAATAAAGCTCCGGGAATTGCCCTTTGACCGTTTCGCGCTGGTCTTCCGGCAAGATATCCAGAAGATTTTTCACGACCGGTTTGGCTTGATTTGATTTGCCAGTTTTCTGGTAGAGTATGGCCAGACTGTAAAGGGCGTTAGTGTTTTTCGGGTTGGCGTTCGCGAGTCTTGTGAAGATTTGCTCGGCCTTAGTCAGATCCTGATTCATGCCCACTGTTCCGGCATTCTTGTCCGGCTCCACGCTCAGCTTGTCCCGGCCTTCGCTTTTAACAATGTCGGCCGAAGCGTTTTGGGATAATTTGGTCGGCGAGACGCCGCGGTTATATAGAAGCCGGCCGAGCTCGAATAAATATTCGGAGTTATTGTTGGCGGAAGCCACGGCTTTGTCCAGCTGTTCGATGGCGCCGTCGAGATTGCCTGTCTTTTCCTGGGCGATAGCCTTGCCATAATAGGCGGCGCTAAAATCACTTTTTTTGGCCAGTGCCTGGTCGTAGTATTTGATCGCTTCGCCAATATAGAATTCTTTTTCTTTCTGATCGGTTTCGGCGTTGGAGCGGGCCATATTGATTAAAGCGATCCGCAGATACGGCAACGGGCCGTCCGGATCGAGCCGCATCACGTCTTCATAAGTCTTTTTCGACCACTCCAGGGCGTCGCGGGAATAGAAAAAGGCGTTCTCATAGATTAGGGCCAGGGATTCGCTGTTGGCCGGCTTGTTCGGCGCCAGCTCGACGCTTTTTTTGGCGACGGCGATAGCTAAAGCCAAAGCATCGCTGATTTTCTTTTCGTCTTTGCCGCCTTGCACTTCCTGGTTGGCGAGAGCGACGTAGTTATTGGCCTGCGCGGCATGATAGCTGTCCTGGTACGGCGCCGCGGCGATGGCTTTGTTCAGCTTTTCGATGCGCGAATCAATATCACCGGCTTCGACCGATTGCCGGGCATAGACGTCGGCCATGTACATTTTTAAGCCCAAGGTAAACAGGACGGCCACGCTGGCGCTGACAGCCAGAAAAATAGCCGCCAGGCTGAGGGCGTATTTCGGTGAAGCGCGGAAAGAAAGACTGAGTGTTTTATATTTTTCCTGATCGATCGTCGCGACAATGGCAAGCGCCAGGGCGAGGAGCAAAGCATTGATTGTAATAAGAGAACTATTCACGGTGAACAGGGCCATGATGATTGCCGAAGGTACGATGCCGACAAAAAGCCCCAAAAGGATCGGCTGGGACGGATGGCCGCCGCTTTTGATTAGGGAGATAAAAATAACAGACAAGGCGGTCAAAAGCGCTACGACAAAAGCCAGGGTGCCGGCTATGCCAAGAGCAGAGAGAGTTTCCATAAAAAGCCCCGAAGGACTGTCAAATTTGACGTTCCAGAGCGGCGAAGCATTGAAACTCTGCCCTTTGAATTTGGAAAAGCTGTAATAAAAAGTCGACGGACCGGATCCGAAAATCGGATCGGCTTTCAGATTTTCTTTGGCGATATCCCAGGAAACGCCGCGTGACAGACTGACCTCGGAAGGCAGATTCAGATTAATGAGATTGAAATTACCTAGAACGAAAAAGATGACAAGAAAAAAGAAAAAACCGAGCGGCACCATCAGGTTGTTGCCGCTCACGCGCGCCACTTTTGACAGTAAAAACATGAGCAAAATGACCATGCCGACGATGGCGGCCGGCCAGAACGTGAATCCGTTCAAAAGGGCCAGGGTTGCCAGGATGACGACCAGGATCAGGCCGGCAACCGATTTGATGGCGGCGGAAAACTTTTTATTCAAACCGGGATTAATTTCGGCGGTTTGTGATGCGGCCGCGATGACCAAAGGAAAAATCGTTATCAAGAAAGCAGCCAGGCTGGAAATCGAACCGATCGGATTAAAGCTGTTTGTTTGGGCGAAAGCGGCCGGCAGGATAAAAATGTTATTGATCTGAAGAAGCGAAAAAACAGCCACGAGAGAGCCGGAAACGACAAGTGACCAGAAGATGGCTTTGATGCGCGTCGCATTGACGTTATTAACCAGAAGATAATAAAAAAGAATATAGACGATGATAGCGGAAAAGCTTTTGGCGATATTGCCGTAGGAGCCGATCAGGCTGTCAGTCTGGCCGACCGACAAGGCGGTCGCTACCGCGAAAGTAAGCGCGACGGCCGCAAGCGGCAGGTCAAGCGGCGTCCGTTTTAAGTTCAACTCGCCCAGTATCATGCCCTTGGCCACCCAGGCAACCAGGCCGATGAGCGTCAGAAAATACATGACGGCCATCTTTTCAAAGGACAGTCCCTGCGCCGGCAACCCGGTAAAAAAAACCGGCACCAAAAAAAAGACTGAAATTATCGAAATGAAGACGAGCCGGTCTAAAAATTCGGCCGCGGCCGTTTTTCCAGCCAAACTGGCGTTGTGATTTTCTTCCATGTTTTTATTTTAAGTTAGATTAATAATCCCTTAATTTGCCGATGCCTTCATGCTTCCGGATCCGATCAAGCGCCTTGGCTTCAATCTGCCTGATTCTTTCTCGGGTGACATCGAATTCTTTGCCGACTTCTTCCAGCGTGTGGGCCACGCCGTCGATCAGGCCGAAGCGCATTTCGATAATTTTCTGTTCGCGCGGCGAGAGCTGCGTGACTATTTCTTTAACATAATCTTTTAAAATCTGCAAAGCGGCCGCCCGATCCGGAGTGACATTTTTTACGTCTTCGATAAAATCTTCCAGGGTCGAGTCTTCCTCGTCTTCGCCGACCGATGTCTCGAGTGAAATGGTATCCTGTGAAATTTTAATGACGTGGCCGACTTTTTTAACGTCCTCGCCCATTTCGACGGCGATTTCTTCAGGCAGAGGCTCGCGGCCCAAATCCTGAATGAGCTGTCTTTCCACCTGCTGGAATTTATTGATCGTTTCTACCATGTGCACCGGGATCCTGATGGTGCGCGACTGGTCGGCTAAGGCGCGGGTGATGGCCTGCCTGATCCACCAGGTGGCGTAGGTGGAAAATTTATAACCTTTGCGGTATTCGAATTTTTCCACGGCACGGAACAAGCCGATATTCCCCTCCTGGATTAGATCCAGAAGGCTTAGACCCTTGGCGCCGGTGAACTTTTTGGCGATCGAAACGACCAGGCGAAGATTGGCTTCGATCAATTTTTTCTCCGCTTCCTTGTCTCCTTTTTCCTTGCGCTTGGCCAGCTCGACTTCCTCGGCCATCGTCAGAAGCGGCACTTTGCCGATTTCTTTCAAATACATCTGGATCGAATCCGAGCTCAGTTCGGAAATATCCAGCTTACCGCCTTCCATGATTTCCTCCTTAAGGCTCGCCGGCTTGGCTTCCTTTTTGGTCCGCGGTTTCGGCTCCTCGGCTTTCTTTTTGAAATCCAGGAAACCGCCGCTGTCTTCGATGATCTGGACGCCGTTTTTCTGCAGGCGCTCCAGGCATAATTCGTAATCAAATATATAATCTTCAATTTCCGGAAAAACATGCAAAAGTTCCGTTTCCGTGACAAAGCCGCGGGAACGGCCCTTGGTGATAAGGTTGGCAATCATCTCTTCGGTCGGCTTTACTGATTCCTTCGGGATGGCGGCGGCCGGTTTCTTTTTTTCTTCCGCCCCTCTCGCTTCCCTCCTTTTTGGCGCTTCCGGCCTTTTCTGCTTTTTAGCCGGCTGCGGAATAATCTTTTTCTGTTTGCGCTCTTCTTTTTTCGGCATACGCGAAGTCGGCGCCTTCTGGACCTTTTTCGGTTTTAACGAAAAGCTCAACTTCTTCTTGGCCGGCTTGGCCGCGGTCTTTTTGGCGGCTGGCTTTTTCAGCTTTGCCTGAATAACAGGCCGCTTCTTGTTTTTTTCCAGCCGGCTTTTTATCAGCTTTTTTTTCATTTTTTTAAAAAACTAATTATCAATGCTTTTTATTTCCGAAGAGATTGCTCTCATTTCGCCGAGGAGATGCCTGGCCTCTTCGGTGCGGCCACTCTTTTCCAATTCGCCGACCGTCCGGCCAATATCTTTCATGCGGGCCAGAAGACTGCTTTTTCTGAGATTGTGCATAATTTTTATCAGTTCGATTTTAGCCGCTTCACTGTCCGTGCCATCGTAATCGCGGTCGCCGATCAGGGCTAATTTGTCGCAATAAGCCAGTAAAACAAGATTTTTCTCCGTTTCAAGCCATGACCGGAAATTAGCATAGAATTCTTTTAACACATAATTACTCTGGATTAGATCAGAGCTGATATTATTATAATAAATTAAGAGCTTATTGTAAACATTCTTATTGACTTGTCCAAACACCTCGTCAAGAAAAACGTGATCGGCCGCGTAGCCGGCCAGTTCCGGAAACTTTAATATAAAGACAAGAAGGAGTTCGGATAGGCACTCTTCCCGACTTTTTTTCTCAGCGTGCTTGGCCAACACCGCGGCACTCGCCGCGGTGTTGGCTGTTTGGCCTCGCGGCGCCGGCCGTGAATTTCCTAGGGCATGGGCCAGAGCTTCCCGCAGATAGATTTCATTAACGTCTAATTTTTGCCCAAGAGTCTTCAGCCAATAGTCCTGCTCGATCTTATTTTTGACGTCGGCCAGCACTGACAGAAATGCCCGGGCTACCTGCCGCTTGTTCTCCACTTTTTTCAGATCGAACTTGGCAGTGAGCTTGTCGAGAAAATATTCAAGCATCGGCTTGGCGTCTTCGACCGATTTTTCCCAAACGCCCGGATCATTCTTGATACATTCGTCCGGATCCTTGCCTTGCGGCAATTCGATTACCTTAATATTCATTTCCGCCTCCAAGGCGACTTTCATGCCCCGTTCAACCGCCATCTCCCCGGCCTTGTCCATATCAAAAGCGAGCGCGATGTTATTCGTGTATCGTTTGATCAGCCGGATCTGGGCCGACGTCAGAGCCGTGCCTGAGGCGGCGATAACATTCTTATAGCCGTATTGATGGGCGGTAATGACATCCATTTGCCCTTCAACCAGGACAGCCAGGTCATGTTTTTTTACCGCCAGCTTGGCTTTGTCCAGGCCGAAAAGAATTTCGCTTTTATTGTAAATTTCCGATTGAGGGCTGTTTATATACTTCCCCGTCTTGCCGTCGTCCTTTTCCGGCAAGACGCGCGCGGAGAAGGCGGCCACGTTGCCGTTTAAGTCATTAATCGGAAACATGATGCGGCCGCGGAACCGATTGTAGTACTCGTTCTTCCCCTCTTTCTTAATGCTCATGCCGGCGGCAAAAATTTCCGATTCGGCGAAGCCCCGCTGCTTCAGAAATTTAATAAGGTCATTCCAGGAATCCGGACTGAAGCCGACCCGCCATTCCTTGGCCGTCTTCTCGTTTATTTTCCTTTCTTCCAGATAGCTCCGGGCGCGGACGCCGACTTTCGTGTCGGTCAGGACATAATGATAATATTTTTTCGACAAATCCAAAAGATCCAGAAGACGGTTCCGCTTCGTGCTGATTTCCGGATCGGCCTTTTTTAATTCCACGCCGGCCTTGGGCGCCAAAAGCCTCAGGGCCTCGCGGAACTCGATGCCCTCGATCTCTTTCACGAAAGCGAAGATGTCCCCGCCCTTGCCGCAGCCGAAACAATGCCAGATCTGCTTGTCCGGACTGACCATAAACGACGGCGTCTTCTCGTTATGGAACGGGCAAAGCCCGCGCCAAGACCCGCCCGCCTGTTTGAGCTGCATGTATTCGCGGATGACATCGACGATGTCCAGTCTGGATTTTATCTCTTCGGATGGCTGCATGAAAAAATTTATGATTAAGAATTTAATTCAGGTGTCATGGAAATTTGTTTGCGCCTTGTGATTGGGCGATTGAAGCTTAGTTTTTTTCTTCCCGCGCCAATCCCATTATGACTTTTTTTAACCGCCCGATTTCCCCTTCTACCACTTCCCCGTCGTATTCGGCATTGTGCATGTGCTGGCCGGCGTAGCTCGTCTGTTTCTGGTCCAGATGGAGGTTTAGGACAATAAACTCGTCCATATCTTCCACGTACATATGAAGTCGCGGGTAATGGCCGGAGCCGAGGCGGCGGACATAGCTTTCGTGTCCGGTCCTATAGTCGCGGATAAAGCCGTACCCGGCCCGTCTCAAAATCTGCTCGCCGGACATGGCAATCTTCTTTTTGCGCAAGATTAATTTCATTTCTTAAAAATAATTTCTATTCTATCCCACTAAACTTTCCCCTATTTTAAAAACATCGCCGGCGCCCATAAGCACGGCCGTGTCTCCTCTTTTTAAGTTGCGGCGCAGATAGGCTTCGCAGTCGGCCAGAGTGGCGATATGCTTGACGCTCTGCTCTTTTTTCCGGCCGCCGTTTTTTACTTTGCCGACCAGATCAAGGCTGTGGACGCCGCCTTGCTCTTCCCGCGCCGAGCCGTAAATATCCAAGACAATTAGTTCGTCCGCTTCGTCGAAACTGCCGGCAAAATCATCAAGCAGGGCTTTTGTCCGGGTAAAAGTGTGCGGATGGAAAACGACAATCAGCCGGCTCGGGCCGTATTTCTGCCGGACGCCGGCCAGGGTCGCCCGGATTTCCGTCGGATGATGAGCGTAATCATCGATAATCGCGGCGCCGCGGTACCGGCCAAGTTCTTCCATGCGGCGGGCCGTGCCGGCAAAATCTTCCAAATGCTTGCGGATATCAACCAGCTCGACGCCCAATTCGATGGCGGCGGCAATGACAGCCAAGGCGTTATAAACATTGTGTCGGCCGGCGAGCTGGATGGCGAAATCGCCGAGTTCGCTCGCCTCTTCGTCCGCCTTCATCCGGACGCTGAAAATCTGACGGCCGTTTTCGTGTTTTAAGTGATAGGCCACATAAACGGCATCACTTGCCAAAGCGTAGCTAACTACTCGTCCCAAGGAAGCGCGGGCGATTTTTTTGACGCGCGCGTCGTCGAAGTTGGCCACTAAAAAGCCTTTCTTCGGAATTTTTTTCACGAAATCGACGAAGACAGCCTCATAAGCGTCTTCATTTTGAAAAAAATCAGGATGGTCGAAATCGATGTTATTCAAAAGCACGGCCTTGGGATTGAAAAATTTTAGCTTGTTTTGATATTCGTCGCCTTCAATAATCAAAAGGTCGGACGCGCCGGTGATGCTCGAGCCGCCGAACTGCGGCACGCGCGAGCCGATCATGGCGCTCAGCCGCTGGCCGCTCATTTTTAAAACGAAAGCCAGCCAGGCGGTGACCGTCGTTTTGCCGTGCGAACCGACGACGGCCACGCCGTATTTCTGATTAAAAACCTCACCCATGGCTTCGGCGTAAGTCAATGTTTTTATTTTGCCGTCCAGAGCTTTTCTGACTTCCGGGTTGCGTTCGGCGTTATAGGCGGTCGAATAGATGATCAAATCGGCGTCTTCCGGAATATTTTTTTCATCAAAACCTTCAGTCACTTTGACGCCGGCGGCAAAGAGAACCTGGTCGGTCATGAATTTGTCGTCCGTGTCCGAGCCGCCGACCGCCACTCCGTTCTCGGCCAGATACTGGGCGAGCATGGTCATGCCGACGCCCTTCACCCCGATCATATGGATTTTTTTCAATTTGGAAAAATTCATGCGTTTAAATATTTTTTAACAAGTTTAAGATATTCCGCCTTGGCCCCAGGCTTCATGATTTTTTCGAGATTCGCCATGAGCGCCGCCTTGAGATTTTCGTCAGCCAGGAGTTTTTTGATATTTTCAACAAGAACCGCCGATGTCAAATTTTTTTCGCCAAGCACGATGGCGGCGTTCGCTTTCCCGAAAATTGCGGCGTTCGCTTCCTGATGAGAACAAGGCATGGGAATGATGATGGCCGGCTTTTTCAAAAAGGCCAATTCAGTCAAGACGCCCATGCCGGCGCGGCTGATAACGATATCGGCAGACGCGTAAACCCTGGCCATCTCTTCCCTGTTTAAAAATTCGAACGATTTATAGTTTGGGAGATTTCCGCGATGCTGTCCGGACTGGCCCGGATTCTTGTTTTTGCCGGTCTGATGAATGACCTGGGAAAATCCGGCAAGTTCTTCGAGCGCATCGGCGACAAACCGGTTGATGGCCAGCGCTCCGCTCCCTCCGCCCAAGACCAAAATGACAGATAACGGCTTTGAGTCAGAAATTCGGGATTTTAAATCTTGAATTTTTACAGGATTCCCTGTCCAAATCGCTTTTTGGCCGAAGTCATTGAGCGATTTTTCAAAAGTCACCGTAACAGCCTTGGCGAATTTGGCCATAATTTTATTGGCCAATCCCGGCACGACATCCTGCTGATGCGCGATTACCGGAATTCCAAAGAGCCAGCCGGCTACGGCTGTCGGCACGCTGACGAAACTGCCGGCGGTCAAAATTAGATCAGGACGCCAACGCCAGAGAATCAAAAGCGATTCAAAAAAAGCGAAAATGATTAAGAAGGGGTCGCGAAAATTCCGCCAGTCGAAATAGCGCCTGAGCTTGCCGGCACGGATCGGCCTGAAGGCGATGCCGGCTTCGCCGACCATGTTGGCCTCCAGGCCGTCCTTGGTGCCAAGCCACAAAAAATCGGCCGAGAGGCCCGAATCCGGCCGGCTGATTTCTTCCGCGACCGCCAAAAGCGGCGAAACCGAGCCGCCCGTGCCGCCGCCAGACAATAAGATTTTATATTTTTTTTCAGTTGGCATTAATTATATTTCGTCTGCTTGCTTATATTGACCAATATGCCGACGGCGCCCAGCGCGGAAATCATGGCCGAACCGCCGTAGCTCACGAACGGCAAGGGCACACCGGTCATGGGAATTAGATTGACCATGCCGCCGACATTGACCAGAGCCTGAAAAGCGAGCCAGGTGACGATGCCGATCGAGAGAATCCGTCCGAAATCGTCAGGCGCGTTCTTGGCGATCCGGCAACCGCGGTAAAAAAGAAAAAAATAAAGCATGACCAGAAGGCTTGAAAAGACGAGGCCGGCTTCTTCGGCGATGATCGGAAAAATCGAATCGCCGCTCACTTCCGGCAGATACATGAATTTCTGCCGACTCTGCCCCAATCCCCGTCCCCAGAATCCGCCCGAACCGACGGCAATCAATGATTGGTTGACCTGATAACAGACATCATTGGCGCTGTAATTCGGATCGTTGAAACAACGAAACCGGTCGGCCTGATACGGTTTGATCTTTATCATAATAACCAAAGCCAGCACCGCCATGATGATGATCACGGCCATGTGCCGCTTGCTGCCGCCGCCGACATAGTAGATGACTAGCGAAGAAAAAGCGATAATTGAAAGCGTGCCAAAATCCGGCTGTAGAAGCATGAGGAGCGAGATGATGCCGAGGACGGCTAGAAACGGCCCGGTGCCTTCGCCGACATCCTTAAGCCTGCCCTTCCGGCTTTCCAGCCAAGCGGACAAATATAAAAGGAAGGAGATTTTAACCAGTTCAGACGGCTGCAAAGAAAAGCCGAAGACATTGATCCAGCTCCGTGCCTTGCCATAATTGGCGGAGAGACCAGGAATAAAAACGAGGAGCAGGAGGACGATCGAGATAACCAGCATAAGGAAAGCGTATTTCTTCCAGAGGCGGTAATCGATATTGGACAAGAAATAAAAAACAACCAGGCTGAGGCCGAGGCCGAACAGCTGGCGCTTGAAAAAATAATAACTGTCTTGGTAGCGGGAATAAGCATAAGCCGTGGTCGCGCTTGAAAGCATAACGATGCCGACCACGAGAATGACGCCGATTGCGGCGATCAATAAAAAATCAGGCTCATGCTGGCCGAGACGGCTCTTGAATATTTTTTTTATGGCTGATTGAAAATTGAAAAGCATTTACAGCGTCTTATCTAAAAGGAAAATAAATAAACCGGCGGCGGCTGTGACACTGGCGATAATCCAAAGGCGCATGACGATTTTCGGTTCCGGCCAGCCCTTGGCTTCAAAATGATGGTGGATGGGCGACGACAGAAAAACTTTCCGGCCGCGCAGTTTTTTGGAAACAAGCTGGATGATGACGGAAAGCGACTCTAAGACAAAAACGAAGCCGATGACCGGCAGAATCAATGCGCTGTCAGTGAGCATGGCAATGATACCCAGGGTGACACCGAGACTCATAGAGCCTGTATCGCCCATGAAGAAGCGGGCCGGATTAATGTTGAACCAGAGGAAAGCCAGAAGGGCGCCGACGATCACGCCGCAGAAAGTGGCCAGATCATATTTCTCCAAAACGAAAGCGATGACAGCGTAAGCGCTGAACGAGGACAAAAGCACGCCGCCGGCCAGGCCGTCCAGGCCGTCAGTTTCATTTACGGAAAAAGAAGTGGCCACAATCACAAAGATAAAGATAAGCATGTACGGCCAACCGATAATGATATTGCCATAAAACGGCACATGAAAAACATCCCAGCCGAGCTTGAAATAAAACCACCAGGCGCCGACCGCGGCGATAGCGGCGTAGATGGCCAGCCGGTGCCGGATTTTCAGGCCGCCGCCGCCCAAAACGCCCTTGCCTTTGGCATCAAGCCAATCATCGACCAGGCCGACCAGGGCGGTGGCCACCAGGGCGCCGAGAGGCAGAAGAGTTTCCCGCCGCGACAAGAAATTAAGATTTTTCAGGATTTCGCTGTCAAAGACGGCTGGCAGATAATAAAAAATAAGGATTATAACCAGAGTCGTCACCCAAACCAGGAGCCCGCCCATCACCGGCGTGCCGGCCTTGTGAGCGTGCATCTGGGAAAAAACCGGCGTCCCGCCATTCGCCCGAATCTGCTTGCCCATCTTGTATTTATAAAGAAAATGCGTCAAAAGCGGCGTCCAAGCAAAAGCGGTTACGAACGATAAAGTAGTCAAGAATAAAATCTTAATGATGTGAAAATCTGTCATAGCTTATCTGAAATTAAAATAATAAATTGCCGCCTCTCCGGCCAGGAGGATTAAATTCGAGGCAATAGCCAGAACAAACAGGGCGTATACGAAAAACCGGTTCTTATTGAAAAGAAAAATTATCAACGCGGCGTTGAGCAATAAAAAAAACGTTCCGGTTAAGGGAATAATAAATATTTGCGAAGATTTGTCGATCAGGTCGACGCCGAAATTGACATTATAATGGAGGATGGCCAGTTTTTCCTTGTAATCAGCAAAGTTGGTATTGAACCGGTAAGCCAGAAGCCAGTTAGCGGCCAGGGAAAGTAAGGCCAAAACAGACAAAATCCGGACAAAAAGCTGGCTGAAAAAATTATACAAAAGATAATAAGCCTCCTGCTTCGCATTCTGCCAGTAATGCAGCAATTTTAATAAATCAAGCATGATTTTATCTTAACACAAAGACGTCCAGCTTTTCAAGGCCGGCAAAATTCCTCCCCCACCTATTTCAATTAATTATGGAAAAATGCTATAATATGCTCATAAGCTACTTATCCCCATGTTCAATAACTCCAAACTCAAGTCCATTCTTGGCAAGGCCGGCATTCTAAACGATGAAGATTTTGATAAATTCGAAAAAGAGGCTGAAGGCAAGAATAAAAATCTGGAAAATTTCCTGACCGAGAGAAAAATCATCACGACGCTGAGCCTTTACGAGGCGGCGTCCAATTATTTCAATCTCCCCTTTGTCAACCTAAAAGACCAGGTCATCCGCAAGGATATCCTTTTGAGCGTGCCTGAGCCGATTGCGGCCACGCACGGCATCATCGCTTTCGCTGGCGACAACAAGGAAATCAAAATCGCCGCCCTTGATCCAGACGATCTTGAGGTTTTCGAATTCATCAAAAAGAAAACCGGCCTGGCGCCAAAAATATTCTTAACGACGCCGGAAAGCTTCAAGGAAGGCCTAAAACAGTATCATAAGACGCTTAAGGCCGAATTGGGCGAACTGTCGATAGACGGCGTCGGCCAGACATCGGCCGTGGCCGGGGCCGACGGCGGCCAGGATCTAAAAAAACTGGCGGAAGATATCCCGATCGTCCGCATCGTCGACACGCTTTTGGAATACGCTGTCTTCGAAGACGCGAGCGATATTCACATCGAGCCTGAAGAAAACGACATCATCGTCCGCTACCGCATCGACGGCATCCTGCGGAACGTTATGACCCTGCCGAAAAACACCCAGTCCGGCATCCTGGCCCGCATCAAGATCCTTGCCAACCTGAAAGTCGATGAACATCGCCTGCCGCAGGACGGCCGGTTCAAGATCTCGAGCGCCGAATACAATGTCGCTTTCCGCGTTTCTTTCCTGCCGACCTTCGACGGCGAAAAGGTGGTCTTAAGACTTTTGAATGAAAAGGCCCAAGTGCTGACTCTGGAACAGCTCGGCTTGCAGCCTTCCGGCCTGGGAGCGCTCAAACGGAGCGTGACCAAGCCGCACGGCATGATTCTGGTTACCGGCCCGACCGGCTCGGGCAAAACCACCACCCTCTATACGGTCCTGAACGTTTTGAATACGCCGGAAGTGAATATTTCCACAATCGAGGATCCGATTGAATACCGCATGCCGCACGTCAACCAATCTCAGGTCAACGCCAAAATCGGCTATACTTTCGCTTCCGGCCTCCGCGCTTTTTTAAGGCAGGATCCTGATATAATCATGGTCGGCGAAATCCGCGACGAAGAAACGGCCGAGATCGCCGTGCACGCGGCCATGACCGGCCACCTGGTCCTTTCCACTCTTCACACCAACGATGCCGTCGCTACCCTGCCCCGACTGTCGCAGATGAATATCCCATCTTTCCTGATTGCCACGACGACCAATATCATCGTCGCCCAAAGGCTCGTCAGGAAAATCTGCACCAACTGCATCCAGAGCTTCAATCTTGACAAGCAAGTTATCGAAGAACTTTCCAAGCAGCTTGATATCGAAGACATCTTAAAAACAATGGAGCGGGAAAAAATCATCCTGGACGCGAAAAAAGGCCTGGGTTCGCTCCTCTTTTACCGGGGCAAGGGCTGTAAGCAATGCAACGGCCAGGGTTATAAGGGACGGATCGGCATCTACGAAATCCTTGAAATAACCAAAGAAATAACGGAAGAAATTCTTGCCCGGACAAGCGACGCGGCCATCAAAGACACTGCCATTAAGCAAGGCATGCTGACCATGGTCGAAGACGGCTTCATTAAAGCTAAGAACGGCGTCACTACCATCGAGGAAATATTAAGAGTCACTAAAGAATAACCATGACAGACAATCCGCAAAACCAAAACCAAGGCGCGCCGGCCAATTCGCCCTCGGTGGTCGAGAGCATCAACAATTTTCTTTTGAAGCTCTCGCGCATCCCCCTGAAGGAAAAACTCTTTTTCGTCCAGCACCTCGGCATCATGCTGAAGGCCGGCATCTCTTTGTCTATCGCCCTAAAAACCCTGGCCACCCAGACCAAGAATAAAAAATTCTATAACATCCTCAATGGGATCGCGGCGGACGTCGAGAAAGGCATGAGCTTTTCCGACAGCCTGAAAAAATACAGTGAAATCTTCGGCGAACTTTTCGTTAATATGATTGAAGCCGGCGAGATTTCCGGCAAGCTCGAAGACGTCCTCTCTCAGCTCTATCTACAACTTAAAAAACAGCACGAACTCACTTCGCGCATCAAAGGCGCTCTCACCTATCCGGTCGTGGTCATCGGCGCTATGGGCGGCATCGGCGTCTTCATGATGATTTTCATCGTACCAAAAATCACCAAAATGCTCACCGAATTCAACGCCGAACTGCCCTTGCCGACAAAAGTCCTTATGGCTGTCAGCAACGCCCTGGTCAATCACGGCCTCTGGGTGTTGGCCGGCGTTATCCTTTTTATCATCGCCATGGCAAAAATTCTTAAAACTCCGGCCGGCAAATTCGCTTTTGACTCTTTTATTCTCAGGGCGCCGGTTGTTTCCGGCATCGTTAAAAAAATCAACTTAGCCCGGTTTTCCCGCACGGTCAGCTCGCTTCTCAAGACCGATATCATGATCATCAAGACCTTCCAGATCACCGCCAACGTCCTCAGCAACTTCCATTACAAGAACGCTTTGAATGAAATGGCGGAACAAATCAAGAAGGGCGGCCAGATTAACGAAGTGGTGAGCAACTATCCCCGACTCTTCCCGCCGGTCGTTACCCAAATGATCATGGTCGGCGAACAAACCGGCGAGCTCGATTCGATTTTGATCGAGCTGGCCGAATTCTACGAGGACGAAGTCGACCAGATCATGAATAATCTGCCGTCGATCATCGAGCCGCTTCTCATTCTCCTTCTCGGCGGCGGCATCGGCATTATGGCCGTGGCCATCATTATGCCGATGTATTCCATTACTTCGGCCGTTTAATTTATCCTATGGAGCTTTTCAGCTACACAACTTATCCGATCGGCATCGATATTTCCGACCGCTACATCAAAATCGCGCAACTGAAAAAGATGGGCGATCGCGTCAAAATCCAGGCGCTCGGCAAAATCGAACTCGGCACCGGCATTGTCCGCGATGGCGAAATCGCCGACCAGGCCGCCTTCATTAAATCTCTCAAAACCCTCATAGATAATCCGCAGTTCGGCCGGATTGACGGCAACGAGATCGTCACCTGCCTGCCGGAAACGAAGACTTTTTTAAAGCTGATCGAAATCGAAAAGACGCCGAACAATCTGGCCAATATCATGCCGGCGGAAATCGAAAAGCACATCCCCATGTCGATCGACGAGATGTATTTCGACTGGCAACTTATGGAAAACCACCTCGACAAGCAGATCATCCTCTTCGCGGCCGCTCCGAAAAAAATCGTCGACCAGTACACGGCCGTCTTCAATGAAGCCAAGCTGGCCACCGTAGCGCTCGAAGCCGAGGCAATTTCGATCTGCCGGGCGATCCTTAAGGAAGAAGGCCCGAAATACAAGCCGGCCGGCGCCGGCCAGAGCTACGGCATCATCGACATCGGCTACCGAAAAACCGGCTTCTCCGTCTATGCCAACCGGACGCTCCTCTTCACCCTGAGCCTGCCGATCTCCGGCGACGAAATCACCGAAAGTATCGCCAAAACCTTGGGGATTGAGATCGTTCAGGCGGAAAAAGCCAAAATCATCTGCGGCCTGGACAAAAACAAAGCGAAAGGCATCATTAAAAATATCCTCTCGGACGTCATCGATCGCCTGATTATTAAAATCAAAGAAGCGGTCGATTATTATGGCACGCATTTCCCGAATTACGGCCCGTTGAACGAAATCATTCTCTGCGGCGGCGGCGCCCATATCCGGGACTTGAACAGGATTATCATGGAGCATGTCAGCGCGCCGGTCGTTCTGGCCGACATCTCTATTAATATTTCCGAAACCCGGGATAACCTGGCGAAAATTTTTTCAGAAAAACACACCTTAAATATCGATCTGGCCGACAATAAAGGCGACGATCAGCTCTCGGTCATCCAGGATTCCTCCCTGGCCTACGCCACGGCCATCGGCCTGGCGCTCCGCGGGATTTTTATTGATGATTTTTAATATGCTTGACCTAAATTTACTGCCGGAAAATCTAAAACATGAGATCAAAATGGGCGGGCTCTACCGGGCCTTGGGCAAAATCGGCGCCATTATTCTGGCCGCGACCGTCTTGTCATCCGTCATTCTCATCTCCGCCAAAATGATCGTGAAAAAATATTTTGACGACGTCACGGCCCACACCGCGCTGGTGACGGCCAAAACCCAGAGTTATAACGACCGCGTCAAAAAAATCAATGCCGCCTTAAGCGAAACGAACAAGCTCCAGGACGCCTTCAACCAATGGTCTTTCCTAGTGGAAGATCTTTCCGGAATCACGCCGGCCGGCCTGACTTTATCCTCCGTTAAAGCCGACGGGGCAGCTGGCACGATCGCTATCCGGGGCAAGGCCGGATTGCGCGAAGACATCCTTAAATTCAAGGATAATCTTGGCCGCTCGCAATACATCAAAGACGTCGACTTCCCGATCCGAAACATGCTGGAGCGCGAAAATATCGATTTCGATCTAAGCGGTAAATTAATCATGCCGATAATCATGCGAAAACAATGAAACCGACCGACGCGAAAAATAAAATCCTGAAGAGCGCCGCCGCCGCCATCGCCGCCGCTGCCCTGCTTGCCCATTTCGTCATCTGGCCGTCAGTCAAGGAAATAAAGAGCATGGCCGGCCAGATCAGCGCTAACATGTCCGATTTGGAAGAGCGCTACCGCAACGGCCAAAGCTTGGAAAAACACAACGAAATCCTAACAAGAATCGAGCCGGAGCTCGACAAACTTGACAAAATTTTTATCAAGAAAGATTCATCTTTGGAATTCATTATTAGCCTGGAGTCGGTGGCGGAAAGGAACAATGTCGGCCAAAAAATCAACCTGATCACCGACGAAGCGGCCGCCAGCAAGCCGGCCGCGAAAAATTCAAAAAACAAGAAAGATCCGGAAATAAAAAAAGACGGCCAAATCTGGCCATTGCAGATCGCCGCCGATTGCGCCTACGCCGATTGCCTGGCTTATCTGACCGCCCTGGAAGCCATGCCTTATTACATTAACATAAAATCTATCGAGATCAACGCTTCGGCGCCGGGCGAGAGGCTCCCGAACGAAAAACCGGCCGAAACCGGAGGACGGCTCAGCCTGTTCATCCTCGCCGAAACTTTCTGGAAATAATAAACCGCGGATATGAAAAAAATAATTCCAAAACTATCCCTGAAAAAAATAATCCGCTACGCCAACTTCGGGCTGTTCGCGGCTATCGCGGCCGTCTTTTTAGTCCTGCTTGATTTCCTGTACACCCATGTCTTCGCGGCCGCGGAAAAATCCAAACAGATCATTATCCTGCAGGACAGGGTGGCTGTCAATTCGATCAACATGAACCAGTTCAACGCGATCATGAAAAAATACGATGCAAAAATTTCCCAGCGCACCCCAAAAATAACAGACAGTCCCTTAATAGGACCCTAATAATCAGGGGCCATGTTGCGGAATTTTTTGACGATGCCTGGCAGAATTTTGATGACTTTGTCTAATTCTTCTCTTTTGGTTTTTTTGCCGAGGGTGAAACGGATCGAGTTATGGGCCACTTCCTGCTTGATGCCCATGGCCAGAAGGACGTGGGACGGTTTCAGGCTGCCGGAGGCGCAGGCCGAACCGGTTGATACGGCTATGCCGGCCAAATCAAGTGCGATTAGGATCGATTCGCCCTCGACTCCCAAAAAAGAAAAGTGAGCATGCGATGGCGCGGCCTGGTTCCGGTCGGTATTCAAGACGGCGTTGTCGATCTTTTTCATGACGCCGGCCACCAGATAATCCCGCAAGGCGGCTATTTTTTTGTTGTTTTTTTCGACGTTCTTTGGCGTCAGCTGACTCGCCGCTTCGCCCAGGCCAACTATGCCCGGCACATTCAAGGTTCCGCTTCGCCTGTTGCCTTCCTGGCCGCCGCCGACCTGCGCGGCCCGAATCGCGACGCCTTTCCGCACGAACAAAGCGCCGACGCCTTTCGGGCCGTAAATCTTGTGCGCCGAGAGACTCAGCATATCGATATAATTCCATTTCACATCGCAGTTGAAAAAATTCAAAGCCTGGGTGGCATCGGTATGGAAAACGATTTCGTGCGGCTTATCCCCTCTGGCCGCCGCGCTGAGTTTTTTCCAGTCCTTCAGCTTGGTTTCGTTGATTTTCCTGATCACCTTACCGATTTCCCGGATCGGCTGGACGCTGCCGACCTCGCTGTTCACGTACATAACAGAAACGAAAACCGTATTGTCTTTGACAGCCTTTTTAAAAACTTCAACATCGACCACGCCATTCGCCTTGACCGGCAGATAAGTAACCCGGACGCCTTCCCGCTCCAGCTCGAGGAACGGCTCGAGGATGGCCTTGTGTTCGATTAAAGTCGTAATGATGTGCGGGACAAAGCCGAACTTCTTCTGCCAGCCTTTCATAAACCCTTTGACGGCCAGATTGTTCGACTCGGTCGAGCCGGAAGTGAAAATGATTTCTTCTGGCGCGCAATTTAAAAAAGCGGCCGTCTGCTCTCGGGCCTTGTCAACGGCGGCCATGGCTTCCTGGCCATAAGAATGGAGCGAAGCGGCGTTGCCGAATTTGCCGGTTAAAAACGGCATCATGGCCTTGAGGGTTTTTTTATCCAAAGGCGTGGTGGCGCTGTGGTCAAAATAGATTGTTTTCATAGGCTTGAAATATTTTGATTTAAAAAAATTCCGCTAAAAATCAGACGGCCGCCACTTCTTTCACTTCCGGCACGGCCTTTTTCACTTCCGCCTCGATCCCCTGCTTTAAGGTGATGTGGGCCATGGCGCAATGCGAACACATGCCGATGAGCCGCACTTTCACAAGGCCGCTCTCGCCTTCGTAATCGACGAATTGCACGTCGCCGCCGTCCATCTGCAAAGACGGCCGGATCTCTTCCAAAACCTTTTTGATTTTTTCGATTATTTCCATGGATTTATTTTAATTTGTTAATAGCCTGATGCAAAGCTTCGACGCCAAGCATGGAGCAGTGGATTTTGGCCGGCGGCAAACCGCCCAAATCCTTGACGATATCGTCCTTTTTTATACTCAAGGCCGACTCGAGATCCATGCCTTTCACGCGATCCGTCAGGGCTGAGGAAACGGCAATAGCGGCGGCGCAGCCCAGAGTCTCGAATTTGACGTCCTTGATATAGCGCACGGCCGTCCCGTCTTTTTTCTTCTCGCCGATCCTTAAGTAGATTTTCATGATGTCGCCGCAGGTCGGATTGCCTTCCTGGCCGACGGCGTCAGCATTTTTAATCACACCCTGGTTATGCGGATTCTTAAAATGCTTGATGACTTGTTTTGTGTAGAGCATATGTTGTTTTTAATTGTTAAAGTTCGTCGAGGCAGATCGACTCAAGCGAGGCCTCAATCCTGGTCTGGACCTTAGTCAGAAGGCCGGAAACGCCGCAGCCGCATTTCTTGTGGCAATAGATTTTTTCGGTCTTTTCCAGACAATGGAACGGCCTCACCCGGCCCTCCAGCGCTTCGACAATCGCCAAAAGGCTGATTTCCCCCGGACTCTTGGCTAGACGATAGCCGCCGGCCGCGCCCTTTTCCGCGCTGACTAACCCGGCTTTTTTAAGCGAAGAAAAAATTTTTTCAAGATAGCCAAGCGAAATGTTCTCCTCTTTGGCAATCGCGGACAGCGGCAGGCTGGCCCGCTCCCAGTTTTTCGATAAAACTACCATCGCCCGGAGCCCGTAGCTTGTTTTGGTTGAAAATTTCATGCTGTCTTAAATACCTACTAAATTAGTCGGTTATTTGCATAATACCACGGCTGATTTTCCTGTCAAGAGATACGGTGGAAAATCCGTGGACAATCCTCTCTTGCTTAAAAGCGCCCCCTTGGGGTATCATGCTTGTATGGACAACAAAGAACTGATCGAAAAAATGCCGCCGCAGAACATCGAAGCCGAGATCTCGTTCCTCGGCTGTCTTCTGATCGACAAAGACGCCATCATCAAAGTGATGGATATCCTGACGCCGAACGACTTCTATAAAGATGCCAACAAAATCATTTTCGAAACCGTGAGCGAGCTTTTCGTCCGGCACGAGCCGATCGACATCCTGAGCCTGTCCAACCGCCTGGAAGAAAAAAAATTGCTCGAAGCGGTCGGCGGCCGGTCGTATCTGGCCGAGCTTTCCAATGCCGTGGCCACTTCCTCGCACGTCGTCCACTACGCGAATATCATCCAGCGCAAAGCGACCCTCCGGCGGCTCATCACTTCGGCCGCGGAAATCTCCATCATGGGCTACAACGAAGAAGCGGACGTGGAAAAAGTTCTTGATGAAGCCGAGCAGAAGCTCTTTGGCGTTTCGCAGAAATACCTGAAAAACGTCTTCGTACCGATCGAAAATCTTTTAAATGAAGCCTTCGACCGCATCGACGAACTGCACAAGCAGGGCGGAAAATTGCGCGGCCTGTCCACCGGCTATTCTGAATTGGACAATCTCCTGGCCGGTCTTCAGAAATCCGACCTGATCATCCTGGCCGCCCGGCCTTCCGTCGGCAAAACTTCTTTCGCGCTCGACATCGCCCGGCAGGTAGCTATTAAAAATAAAGCGGCCATCGGCATTTTTTCTCTGGAAATGAGTAAGGAACAGCTGGTCGACCGCCTGCTCTGCGCCCAATCCGGCGTCAGCCTTTGGAAAATGCGGACCGGCCGGATGTCGGACCACGAACACGACAACGACTTTAGCCGCATCGGCGTGGCTATGGGCGAGCTTTCCGAATCGCCGATCTATATCGACGATTCGGCCAACACAAGCATTATGGAAATCCGGACGAAAGCGCGCCGCCTGCAGATGGAGAAAGGGCTCGATCTCCTGATTGTCGATTACCTCCAGCTTATGGAAGGCCGCGGCAAATACGGCGACAACCGCGTCCAGGAAGTGGCCGAAATCACCCGCGGCCTCAAGGGTATCGCCCGCGAACTGAGCATCCCGGTCATCGCCCTGTCCCAGCTCGCGCGCTCGGTCGAACAGACCAGGCCGGCAATCCCCAAACTGTCACACCTCCGCGAATCCGGCTCGATCGAACAGGACGCCGATATCGTCATGTTCATCTACCGCAAAGCGGCCGACCGCGGCTATAATATCAACGAACTGACCCAGCAGGAAAGATCCCTGGCCGAAATCCACATCGCCAAACATAGGAACGGCCCGACCGGCAAAATCGATCTCTTCTTTAATGAAGAAACCGTCAGCTTCAAGAATCTGGCCAAACCAGGCTACGAACCCCCGCCCAATTTCTAAATTTTGTTCGATTTTATAAACTTTATAAACTTTCAACTCATATGTTCAACAAACTCAAACAGTTCAAAGAATTGCGCGACCAGGCGAAAAAAATCCAGAATGTCCTCGGCCAGGAATCGGTCACGGTCGAAAAAAGCGGCATTAAGATCGTCATGAGCGGCAATCTGGAAGTGAAGTCAATCACCCTGAATAATGATTTGGCCGTTTCCAGCCAGGAGGGCATCTTAGCCGATGCCATAAACGATGCCATTAAAAAAGCCCAGAAGATTATGGCTCAGAAGATGCAGGAAATGGGCGGCATTCCGGGACTGAACTAGGCTCGCGACACGCGCATGAAATATCCTCGCTCGATCCAAAATCTGATCGACCAGTTCACTAAATTGCCGACTGTCGGCCCGAAAACGGCCGAGCGTTTTGTTATGTCTCTGATCAAAAAAGACGCATCCGAACTCCGGGCCTTTGCTGAGGCCGTGACAGGCCTTCGAGACAATTTGAAAGTTTGCCGGAGCTGTTTTTCGCTTTCCGAAAACGAACTCTGCGCCGTCTGCGCCGATAGCAAGCGCGACCGCGCGGTCATCTGCGTGGCTGCCAGCTATCGCGACATGCTGACCATCGAGTCGGCCAATTTCTTCAATGGCGTCTATTTTCTGCTCGGCGGCACCATCAATCCGATCGAAGGCGTCAAGCCGGAAAATCTGAAAGTCAAAGCCTTGCTGGAAAAAATTAAAAAAGAAAAGGCTAAAGAGATTATCCTCGCCCTGAATCCGAATCTTGAAGGCGAGACAACCATCATGTACCTGACCAAGCTGATCAAAGAACAAGAGCGAAATATAAAAATAACAAAACTTGCCCGCGGCCTGGCTATGGGCAGCGAGCTGGAATACGCGGACGAGCTGACAATGACCAACGCCCTGAAATATCGGGGCGAAGCCTGAAATACAAAAAAGCCCGCCCCGTTCCTCGCGAAGAACGGGGCGGGCTTTTTTGTATTTGAGAAAACTATTTATTAATCTTCAAAATCTCCACTTTGGTAAACGGCTGGCGGTGGCCGATGTTCCTCTTGTAGCGGACTTTGTTCTTGAATTTTACGACATTCACTTTCTCACCCTTGCCGTGTTCGACGATTTTCGCCGCGACTTTTTCGCCGAGCGACGGTCGACCGATCTCGACATCGCCGCCGCTGGCTACAAGCAAAGTTTCCAGATTGACTTCCGCGCCGATTTCCTTGTCGATTTTTTCGAGCTTGACCGACTGCCCTTCAGCCACTTTATACTGTTTGCCGCCGGCTTTAATTACCGCGATTTTCATATGTTTCTACAAAATTTAAAACCGCACTTCTTGCGGTATTGTTAAAATTATATACGAAAAGAAGATTAAAGTCAAGAAAAGATTAAACAGCAAAGATAAGCCAAAAATCACCGGCCGACCAGTTGGCCGCAAGCGCCGCCGATCTCCTGGCCGAAGCTCAGCCGGATGGTGTTGGCGATTTTCCGCCTGGTCAAAATACGGGAAAATCCATCCACTTTATCCCTGTCCGCCGGACTGAATCTGGCTCCGGTCGGATTATAGGGGATGAGATTAAGATAGCAAAGCGGTCGGTTGGCGAACAATGCCTGAAGCCGGTCTGCGTCTTTTTCAGCATCGTTCACGCCGGCGATTAGGAGATATTCGATCATCACCCGGCGGTTCGCCGCTTTGGCGTAACGGTCGATCGCTCCGAGCACTTCTTCCAGGGAATATCTGTCGTTGATCGGCATAAGCTCGCTCCTTTTCCGGTTATCGGCGGCGTGAAGCGACCAAGCCAGATTGACCTGCAGCTTTTCTTTAGCCAGCTTTATTATTCCCGGAACAATGCCGCAGGTCGAGATGGAAATATGGCGTGCGCCCAGATTAAAACCTTCCTTATCATTCAAAATTTTAACAGCGCGCATAACGTTATCGTAGTTAAGGAGCGGTTCGCCCATGCCCATAAAAACGACGTTAGTCACTCCCCTTTCCGCCGCGGCGCCGGCTTCTTGTTTTAGATGCCGCGCGAAAAATACGACCTGATCGACGATCTCGTAAGCGGTCAGATTGCGCTTAAAGACGCCGCGGCCGGTGGCGCAGAAACGGCAGCCCAAAGGACAGCCGACTTGCGACGAAACGCAGACAGTGTTGCGCCCGTCCCGGTGCCGGATCAGGACTGTTTCGATCATTTCCCCGTCTTCAAGCTCAAAGCCGGCTTTTAAGGAATCATTCTTTTTGTCGGCAAGCACCTTTGCCGGCCGCACGGCATCCCAGGCAATGGCTGTTTTTAATTTTTCGCGCAAGCCGGCCGGCAGAACCGTCACATTTTCCCAAGCATGAGTCAAGGCCAAAAAATAAGCTTGCCTAATCTGCTTCTCGCGGAAAGCCGGCAATCCGGCTTCGGTTAAAAAATTGTGCAGTTTGGTGAAATCCATAAGTTTATTTTATTTTTCTTTTGCATTTAGCCAAATCACAAGCAAAAACATTAGAACTACGAGAAGCGCCAAAGCCAGAATTTTTCCTTGGCTCTGCAGGAACAGGGCGGCCAGGCCAAAAACCAAAGAAAAGGCATGAAAAAGCAAAACGGTTTTTCTGACGCCGAGACCGGCGTCGAACAGGCGATGATGGAGATGGCGGCGGTCGGCAAACTTAAAAGGATTCTGGCCGGCGGCCAGGCGGCGGATGATCGTCCAGGCCGTATCCAAGATGGGCACGCCCATAACCAGAAGGGCTATGGCGATTTTGCCGCCGGAAATGATGGCTAGAACGCCTAGGATAAAGCCGAGAAAAAGCGAGCCGCCCTCACCCAAAAAAATCTTGGCCGGATGCCAGTTCAAAACAAGAAAACCGGCCGCGGCGCCGGCCAGAATCAGGGCGGCCAGGCCGATGTCCGGCTGGTGGTAGCGCGTAGTCATCGTAAAAAGGAAAATCACGAAAGCGCCGATGCCAGCAATGCCGGCGACGAGTCCATCCAGTCCGTCCAAGAGCTTCGTCGTGTACATCATGCCAATGAGCCAAAGAGCGATCAAGATTGACGAAAAGATCTTCAATCCACCGATCTCCAAAAAACCGCCGAACGGATTGGTCAGTTTTTCTATCTGGACGCCGCCCAGAAGGACCGAAACCACGGCTAGCGCCGGAAAAACGAGCTGGCGGCCCGGGCGAAGATTATACTTATCATCCAAAAAGCCGCCGATCATTAAAAAAAGGCCGCCGGCAAACACGCCCAGCCAATGGCTCCATTCCAGATTGCCGGCGAGCGCGCGATCGCGCGCCAGAAATAAAACCAGAAAAAAAGACAAAAAAATTGCCGCCCCGCCGAGAAGCGGGGTTGGTTTTTTATGGATCTTTCTCTCCCCCGCCGGCACATCAATGACATTCCAGCGCACCGCCAGCTTGGCGATAAAAAAAGAAAAGATAAGAGAAAGAAGTAAAGCAAAGAAAAATACGGCTCCTAAAAAAATCATAATCATCTTCAAAACTCCGCGGCCTTTTCGACAGCCAGTTCGCCGGTTTCGCCGATCACCACCGCGTCGCGGCGTTTCAGCCGGCCGGCGAGGATCAGGTTGGCGATGGCGTTCTCGATTTTATCCTGGATCACCCGCCGGAGAGGCCGGGCGCCGAATTTCGGATCAAAGCCGAGGCGGGCGAGGTGATGAACCGCCGCCTCGCCGAAGCGGAGGGTCATCCCCTTCTCCTCCAGCATGGCCGCCACCTTATTTAACATCAATTCCGCGATTTTGGCAACATTATCAATGGTCAAGGGCTTAAAGACGATGACGCCGTCAAAACGGTTAATCAGTTCCGGCCGCATGACTTTATTCAGCTCGACTTCGATCAATTCTTTTTTGATCAGCTCGATATTCGCACCGGACTTAACCTGCTCTTCGATGTAAAGAGCGCCCGCGTTGGATGTGGCGATAATGATGCAGTTGGAAAAATCGATCGTCCGGCCGTGACCGTCGGTCAGCCGGCCGTCGTCCATGACTTGGAGGAAAAGGTTTAAAATATTCGGATGCGCTTTTTCGAATTCATCCAGAAGGATGAGCGAAAACGGCGCGCGGCGGACCGCCTCGGTCAGGTAGCCGGCAGAATTCTCGTCGGCGTCGCCGATCATCTTGGTGACACTCTCGGCGTACTGGTATTCGCTCATGTCCAGGCGGATCATGGCATCTTCGCTTGAAAAATATTCGGCGGCGATGGTTTTGGCCAGCTCGGTTTTGCCCACTCCAGTCGGGCCGAGGAAAAGGAAATTGGCGATCGGCCGCTTGGCATCCTTCAGGTTAACGCGGGCGCGGCGGAGGCTCGCCGCCGCCATCTCGACCGCCTCTTCTTGGCCGACCATCCGCTCATGGATTCTTTCTTCCAGATGAAGAAGCTTCTCGCCTTCGTTTTCGCTCACTTTGGCCAGGGGGATATGGGTCGCGTCGCTCACCGCTTCTTCGACGTCTTCGCGGAGAACCAGGCTGTTTTCGCCCTTGCTTTTTAGCGTCCGGACGGCAATAGTTTCCAGAATCTCGATCGCTTTCTCCGGCAAAAATTTGTCATGAATATACCTGTCGGAAAGTTCGACCGTTTTCTCGATAGCGTGATAAGTAAAATAGATATGATACCGTCCTTCGAGGCGGCCGATATGGCTTTCGATGATCTGGATAGCTTGGTTTTTTTCCGGCTCCTCGACGTCGATCTTGACCATGGCCTGAGCGAGATGGGTCTTCTCAATCATCTTCCGGTAGCTTTCCGAGGTGGTCGTGGCCAGGCAGAAGAAACTGCGCCGGTCGAGCGCCTCGGTGAAAACTTTGGACAAGTCAAGACTGCCCTCGGCGCCAGCGGCGATACCGATAATGTTTTCGATGTCTTCGATATAGAGGATAATATTGCCGGCGCGGGCGATCTCGTCAAAGACGACGACCATCCTTTCCTGCGCCTCAGCCGGCGCCGCTCCGGAAACGAGCCGCGTGATATCCAATTTGATGAGCCTTTTATCCTTGAACGCCTCCGGCACGTCTTCGCTTACCATGCTTTCGGCGATGCCGTAAACGAGCGTCTTCTTGCCGACGCCCGGCTGGCCGCAGAAAAGGACGCCGTTATGGCCGCTGTCGACGTGCTCGAACAGGCTCTCGATCTCCTTTTCCCGGGCCACGCAGAAATCAAGCCGGCCCCATTTGGCCGCCCGGGTCAAGTCATAAGAAAAATGATCGAGCACCGGCGTGGCCACGGCCGTATAGGCCCGGTCCATGACGCCGCCCGGCTTGTACCTGGCCGCCTCGCGGTAATGGCGGTAGTTCTCCAGAAGCTTTTCGTCGATTCTCTGCCAGGCCAGGCAATTGGCGATTTTTTCCCGATCGATACCGATATCGTATAAAAATTCAAAGAGATATTTATCGCGCGCTGCCAAGGGCAGGACAAGGTCGACCGGCTCGAGCCGCGCTTGGCGGCCGGCTTGGGCATTGAGAAAAGACTCGACAATCGCCTCCTTCGCGCCGTTGTCAAAAAACAAAGCTGGCGGCGCGCCGGCCGCCTTCTTTTTGGACGCGGCCAGCCGTTCGCCGATTTTCTTGCGGATCGAAACCGGATCAACCGACAGCCTTAAAAAAAGAACAGCGGTTTTTTTGTCTTTCAGGGCGGCGCTGAAAATATGGATCGGCGAAACGGCCGGCGCGCCGGCTTTCCGGGCACAAAGGTAGGCGTCTTCGATAACGCGCCGGAATTCCTCGCCGGCCGCCCTGGCCGTATTATACAAAACGCCGGCGCCGGCTTGGACGAGCTCGTCCCAATTATTTGGCAAATCGTATTTTTTTTTCTTGTGCGGATAAAGCGCCTGCCGGATTTTTTTCGTCCGCTCGGCATCCCGGCTCAGGCGGAAGACGACGAACATGTCGGCGAAGATGCTCAGCCAAAAAACGAAAAGAAAAATATTCTTATGGAAAAAAGAAGAGAAGGACAAGCCAGCCGGTCCGGCCAGGGAGAGCCAATAGCCGAGCGAAACGAAGCCGGCGGCGCCAAAAACGAGAGCGGCCAGGTTCATTAGTGCGTCGAGCGTCTTCTGGACATGGCGGAGGACGATCGTTTCTTGGCTGATCTCTTCCAGCCAATAATAAAATTTGCCAAAAGAAAAAACGCCCAAGCCGATGCCGTTGCAATTCTGGCATCGGCGGCCGTTAACAGCACCCGCCCCCCCGCAAGCCGGACAGGCGATAAAATCGATTGAATTTTGCTTGGACTGTTTAGGCATTAAAATTAAACGTTTGAGTTCAGAATAAAGATAACGGCAGAACGAAGTCACCTCTTTAAAAACTCAACAATATTACCAACAATCAAATCCAGATTATTAAACACATCAACATTTAAATACCTCTTGATATTCAAACCTAGCCGCTTAAAATAATCTTCTCGCCTATTGTCATACAAAACTTCCTTGTTAGACGAATGAGTCGCGCCATCCACCTCTATGATCAATCTCTTTTCAGCGCAATAAAAATCTACAACATAATTTCCGATCCCATATTGCCTGTTAAAACGATAACCAAGCCGCTTTTTTCTCAATCTACTCCATAATATTTTTTCTGCAGAAATAGGTTGGGCGCGTAATTTTCTCCTTATGAATTTTGTTTTTTCGCGATTGAATATCTCCGTCATGCCGTTAATCTTCTTTATTTGCGTAGAAAAAACCCCTCCTAACCTCCCCTTTCGCAAAGGGGAGGGACAACTTTATTTCCCAGTTTCCGCATTCTCCCCCTCCCTTTGCGAAAGGGAGGGTTGGGGTGGGTTTATCCCCCCGCCGACGCCTGCAAAAAAACCATATACGCGGCCGCGAACGGCAAAGCGAGCCAGATGAGGACGGCGAGGAGGGAAAGGTAAAGCCAAAAAAGCATGACAAAAGAACGGAAAATAATCTGCGTAAGGCGGACAATGAAGCTGATCAGAAAACCGGCGACGTCATGCTGGCCGTACATCGGCACGAAGAGATTTCTCGTCCAGACCAGAAGCGACAAAGACCGCTCTTTCCTGATAATAAAATCGATCGCCCCCAGAACTAGCCCGTAAAATCCTCTCGTGTACCACCAGAGAGGAAAATAAGCAAAATCAAAGGCGAGGTTTTTTAGGATGAGGAAGGAGTACATTAGGGTTTATTCTTTACGATCTTCATCTTTGATTAATGGATTGCGCTTCCTTATAACCTCCACGTAATCTGTCATACCATCACCATCCGTATCGGGATTATCTTTTTTTGTGCCTATTTTTTCTTCTTCGTGGTCAAAAAGACCATCCCCGTCAGTGTCCATGGTATTGTCGTCATAAATAATCTTAAATCCCAAAATATTACCGGCCTCATCCCTTCTTGTAGCCTCCACTTTAAACTCATTTCTAATGCCGAGCTTTTTCTTTTCGTCTGAATTTAATTCGTATTTTTTCTCATTCTGTTGTGTTGTCTTATTATCACCTCGAGTGTTTATTGATTTTTTATTCGCGCCTCCGTCCAAGATGACGCCACCATTAAAAGTATTTTTTTTAAAGAATAAAAAAAACACAATAAATCCCGACAATACGACAACTGCTATTAACATTAACTTATATTTATTGTTCATATTTATATTCCTAGTAATAACTATTATGAATTATAAAAGACGGCAACCCCCGATTGGGATAAAATGAAAACACATCCCAGGTATCGGACGTACGATTCTGCGCCACAAATTCTTTCATTAAAATAGCATTGCTGTCAAATACTTGCACTTTTACGTTTGTATTCCACCCTTGATCAGTGCCCCAATCGTGCACATAATAACGGTAAAGTACATCCTCTTGTACTGACATTATTGTAATTGTTTCAACTCCCGAGTCTGATCTATTGTCTACATCAAGCTGTGAGCCTCGGAGGCTCTTGTTTTCAAAAGATATATGCGTTCCTCCAAACTCTAAATGCGCGTCAGCATCTATAGGGGTGCCATTCCATCTTAATATAATAGCGGCTACGCCAGCCCAATCGAGAGGCAACATATACATTTGAACATCGCCGCTATTGACTAACGACAAATCATCTATGCCGCCGTCTTTAAAACCGCTTTTGGAAATTACTATTTTATAATTATTTCCGCTGGGAATATGGGGCATTGAAAAATTTCCATTGCCATCAGTTGAGGCGCTGGCGACAACTTCTCCGGATGTTTTATTCCGCAACGACACAGAAACGCCGGAAATATTATTTGCGGTTAGCGCTTCTTTGACATTGCCCATAAGATTTATGTAATTAAAACACCCGTATGTGTTAAAATTAAAAGTCGCATCACAAGCCAATGTTCCACCGTCAAACCCTTTTGACACACATGTCTGTCCAGCCAAATCCGTGCCGTCGCAATATTCGCCAAAAGCCGCGTCAGCGTGATTATCACCGCCACAACCGCCGGTCCACTGGCCGTTATTAGAGCAAGCATACTGGTTTGTTCCGCAAGTTCCGTTTGCTACTTTATCATTTCCATTGTTATGCCCGGGAAAATCGCACTGTTCGCCATAAACATTTTGGACCACCCCGTCCCCCAAATACCCGTTGGTCCACGCGCAGCCGGCTGTGCATTCGTAGCGTTTGCCGGATTCTGATGTGTCTGACGGGTTCGCTGGCATATTGGAATTAGGCGCGGACGGCGATGGTTGACAATTATTTTTATTCCCGCCGGTCGGGCCGCAATCGCATTGTTCCTGACCGTTGTTCGCCGGCCCGCCCGTCCCCTCGTCGTTCGGCGTTTCCATGTGGCGGTCGCCGCAGAAAGTATTGATGGCGATCGGATAAGTATAGTCACTAGCCGCATTAAATTCGTCCGCAGCTCTGATGGTTATTGTGTGTCCGGGGACGTTGTTACTCAGCCTGCCCGCAAGTGTCGGACTTCCGGCAATACTGCCTTTGGGCGCGGCCGACAATTCTGTGGCGGCAGCGGAAAGACCTTGCGGCACACCTAAAAACTGCAACCGCGAGATGTTTCCTTCCGAGTCCAGTCCGGCGATCCGGCAATCCATAGCGCTTCCGACCCTGATGCTATGCGGGCAGCCGTTCTTTATGATATTTCCCGGCGGATTGTTCGTGATATTGATAGTCAAATCCCGGCTGGCGGCCATAGTGTAATAATCCGCGGCCGTGAACCGATAAACGAACCCGTTGCTCGCATTCGCCAAAGCGACGCCGCTGTTTGCGATAAACGCGTTGCTGGACACAGTATAATACGGTTTTACCAAGCCAGCGATATTCAGGGTGTAGGCAGTGATATTATCGGTTGAAGTCGCTATCGCCAGATTATTGCCGATTAAATTGATCAATCCGGAAGGATTGGAAGACTGATATTCCAGCCGGCCGGCGATCGGCATATTTTTCGGGTCTTCCGTGGCCCGGAAAGTGATATTTAGCGGAACGGTCGTGCTGGCCGAGATATTGATCGGCGATGCCGGGCTGGTGATCGTCGGCGGCTCGTTAGTGACGGTCAAAGAAAACTCGCTGGTCGATTGATTATCGGCATTGTTTAAAGCCGTTGTCCGAACAGTGTATATTTGCGAAAAACTATTCGCGGAGCCGTATTCAATTTTCGGAAAAGTAATATTGCAGGCGCAGCCGGATTCGATGTTGCAGGTGACCGGCCCGGAACAGGCGAACGGCGCCGATACGCCAAAAACGTTATTAGTCGGCAGTCCGGAAAAACTGAAAGAAAGCGGATAAGAGCCTCGCGGGTCACTGGCCATAACGATCAGATCGTAGCCATGGCCGACATGGACGGTCTGCGGCGTCACGAAATTGATCGCCGGGCCGCCATTGGAAATCTGAATTGAGCAAGTTTTAACGGTGGATGAGCCGCGACTGTCTCTTACGGTAAATGTCATCTCGTACGAACCTTCATTGCCGGCCGATGCCGAATAGAGTTTTTTCCGGTTCGGATTGGAAGTGCTCTGCATGACCGGCGCCCGTCCGCCGCTCCAGCTTGTCCAAGCGCTCGCGCTGGAAGTCGCCCAGCTGACGATCGCGTCGTTATCCGGGTCGCCGGCGACGACATCGGCCGAAAATGTCTGGCCGGGCCGGCCGAAAAAAGACGAACAGCTTATGGTCGGCGCGCGATTGACGCTTGAAGCGCCGCTATGGACGACGGTACGGCTCGAGGCGCAGGCGCCGCTGGACAAGGCGGTCAGAAGGCCGGATTCCATGACCGCGCAAACATTATACCGCCCGCCGTTCAAGGCGACGTCGGCCGCGTAAATATGGCTACCGGCCGGCATTGCAAAATCAGGCATGGTTGCGCCGGCGAAAGTCTTATCTTTTTCATTCCAGCAGGTGGTCGGATTATAGTCGGTGTTTTCCGCGTCAACCGACTTGCATTTCCCGAGCCGGTTGATCGGATCGGAGGGCAGATTGACTCCGAGCAATTTTGATAAATTCCCCTGCCAGCTCGGCCAGACGGAAATCGTCTTGCCCGACAGATAGGTGCCGCCACTTAAGTTCGGGTATTTGCCGTTCTTATTCTTATAATTTTCAAAAGCCTTTTTTATATCTGCCATGTCGGAAAGGCGCCTGGTATCGCGGATGACCTCGGCTTTTAGGATATCGCTTTCGTTAGTATGGACGCAATGCCCTTTCGCGAGCGGACAATCAGCGTCAATTTGGCATTTTACGGACGGTTCGCCGGAACATTGGCCGATGACGGCCAGATTGGAATTAAATTTCCAGTGTGAAAGAATCTGCCCGAAAATATCCACTGTCGCCGATTCAGCCGCCTGGTTATAGGAGATAAGATAAATGTTGGTGTAGAACGTGGGGACGCAAGCGGCGCCACCATTGGAACAGCTGCTATTCAAATTAATGTTAGCCGCGTTCACATAAACCGTGCGGCCGTCGCGGACGGCCTCGTAGCCATCCACCATGAGCGACTGGGGAGAACCCTGGATTTTGATGTTCTCGCGATACCAGCGCATGGCCGACAGATGATCCGGGTTGGGGAGCACCCGGACGGCGATGGCGTCCGGCGAAGCGGCGGCCCAAACAAACCTTAATCCAAAAAAAACGGATAAGGCTAAAAAAAACAATATCGGCAGAAAAGCGATAATTTTCAGTTTGGCATGGCCGCGATCCAGATTTAGTTTTTTTCCGGTCATTTAAAGTAATTCACAGGTAGCTTTATTATAACATAAATTCAGGAAAGCCAGAAAACCTGTAAAATCCTTCATCTCTCTCAAGAAAAGAAAACACCATGCCATTTTTCAAAAAAAACAATCCTGGCTTGGATTGTTTTTTTATTGTGAAATTTTCTTGGTTAAAATCAAAGCTGTCCTGTTTGCCTAATAATATTCTCCACCGCGCCCCAGTTGCTATCGCCGTTTTTAGGGACAAGGATGACGGCTTCGTCGCCGGCGCCGCCGCGGAAATAGGTGACGCTGGCTGTCAGGACGCGCCAGCGCTTGCTGTCGGCGGTCACGGTAAAGTTGCCGTCCGGCGTCTTTTCCAAAACGCCCACCACCCTCGACCGGTCGATCGGGCCGATCTGCTTGTAGATAAAGGTGCCGTTGTCGGTAATGGTCAGCTTCATAATATCGCCCTCAACCAATTTTGACTTGGAAGCGTAATTGGCCGGCACGCTGTATTGCTTGCCGTCCGGGCCGATCATATTTTCGCCGTCGAAGACGCCTTCGATGACCCGGCCGCTCTGTTCCTCTTCGTCCGGCTTGAAATTCTCATCAGCCAGCTGGCCCGCGGCAATCTTTTTCTCCAGCTGTCTGCCGACAAAACCGGCCGTCAGCTGAACGAGGCGTTCGGTGTTTTCCTGGATGTTGGCGATCAAGCCGGCGATCAGCGCGGCTTTGGCTCTGGAAATAACGCAAGCGTCTTCTTCTGCTTCCTGTCCGCCCATTTCATCTTCTTTATCATCCGTTTCTTCGCCGTCATCGCCGCCCGTATCGGCCGAATCTTCCACAGAACCGCCGGCTTCGTCTTCGGCTACGCCGAATCCGGCCGCTTCCAGATCATCATTCCCCTCCTCGTCCAAGTCCTCATAATCGGTGTCAAGCGCGCTGATATTTTGTTTTGACATAATTTTATTTTAAGTTATTATTCTCAATTCTATACCATTCCGGCGCCAAAGTAAACACCCATTAGACAAGCGGCCGGCCGGTCATTTCCGGCGGCTTTTCGATATTCATGATCTTCAGGATCGTCGGCGCGATGTCGGACAGGATGCCTTGCGGCCGGATCAGGCTCAGGTCGCCGTCCGGCGCGTCCACGCCGCCCAAATTGAGGCCCTCGAACTGCTTGCCAATGATGAGGAGCGGCACCGGATTGGACGAATGCTCCTTGTCGATGTTGCCAGTCTGCATATTGAACATCATCTCGGCGTTGCCGTGGTCGGCGGTGATCAGCATGGCCCCGTCCTTGGCCAGCACCGCCTTGGCCAGTTTACCAATGCATTTATCGACAGTCTCGATACCCTTGATGGCCGCCTTGATGTTTCCGGTGTGGCCGACCATATCGACGTTGGCGTAATTGATCAAGAAAAAATCAAACTCGTCCTTGTTGATGTGGGCGATCAGTTTTTCAGTGATCTCATTGGCGGACATTTCCGGCTTCATGTCATAGCTCGCCACCTGCGGCGACGGCACCAGTTCATGGACTTCGCCTTCGAATTTTTTTTCGATGCCGCCGTTAAAAAAATAGGTGACGTGGGCGTATTTCTCGGTTTCGGCGATCCGGAGCTGCGTGCAGCCGGCGGCGGAAATCACTTCGCCAAGGGTATTCTTGGCCGTTTCCTGCGGAAAGGCGATCTCAGCCGGCAAGTCTTTCTCGTATTCCGTGAAACAGACGAAGCGCAGATTTTTATAGTAAGCTTTTCGTTCGAATTTATTAAATCCCGGCAAAACGAACGCCTTGGTCAATTGCCTGGCCCGATCCGCCCGATAGTTGAAAAAAATCACGGCATCGCCGTCTTCGATCATGGCTGTCGGCCGATCGCCGTCCGTGATCACGGTCGGCACGAATTCTTCATCGAAGATTTTTTTCTCATAGCTTTCTTCGATCGCCTTTATCGCGGAGTGGCTTTTATTGCCGAAGCCTTCGGTCATAGCCAAAAAAGATTTCTCGATGCGGTCCCAATGATTGTCACGATCCATGGCATAGAACCGGCCTTGCAGGGTGGCTATCTTGCCGAGGCCGTACTCTTCGATATTGCGCTCGACGTCCGCGATAAAATTCAATCCGCTGTTAAATTGCGAATCGCGGCCGTCCAAGATGGCGTGAATATAGACTTCGCCCGCCTTCTGCTCTTTGGCCAGGGCCAAAAGAGCCTGCAGGTGCTCGATCGAGGCATGGACGCAGCCGTTCGAAGCCAGGCCAATGAGATGCAATTTCGTTTTGTTTTTCTTGACATGGTCGATAGCGTCGATCAGGCACTGGTTCTTGAAAAAATTATTATCGGCGATGGCGTTGTTGATTTTTGGCAAGTCCTGGAAAATGATCCGCCCGAGTCCCAGATTGAGATGGCCGACTTCGCTGTTGCCAGATTCGCCCCAAGGCAGGCCGACGGCTTCGCCAGAAGCGCCGATAGTGACAGCCGGGTATTTGGCGATGATTGCTTTGATTTCCGGGATTTTTGCCTGGCTGATGGCGTTGCCAGAATACGCCTGAGTGACGCCCCAGCCGTCCATAACTACCAGTCCGACCGGTTTCGGTCGCTGACTATTTTGTTTTTTCATATTTTTTAATCAAACTCTTCCCTGTCATTTCCGCCGGCTTATCTATCTTTAGTATGTCGAGGATGGTCGGCGCGACATCAGAAAGACTGCCTTTATTTCTTAATTTTATTTTTTTAAAATCGTCATTGACTAAAATAAAATTGACAAGATTGACTGAATGTTCCGTGTCTACTTCGCCGGTCTTCGCATTTTCCATCTCCTCGATATTGCCATGGTCAGCCGTGATCAGCGCCGTGCCGCCGGCCTTGGCGTAAGCGGCAACGATCTCGCCCAGAAGACGATCAACGCCTTCGCAGCACTGTATGCCGGCCTGCAGATTGCCGGTATGGCCGATCATGTCCGGGGCGGCAAAATTAAGAAACGTAAAATCATATTTGCCGGCTTTCAAATTTTTTAGAACGCTGTCTTTCAGTTCGGCCGACCGCATGAGCGGCGTCCGGTCGTACGATTTGACATCCGGCGAAGGAATAACCTGGCGGATTTCGCCGTCGACCGGATTGGCATATCCGCCGTTCAAAAAATAAGTGACATGGGCGTATTTTTCGCCTTCCGCCAGATAAAGCTGGCGCAAATTTTTCAACACCACCGGCAGCGTGTTTTTAAGGATAACGGCCGGAAAGGCGGTTAGGATGAAATCAAGATCCGGCCCGAAATCAGTCATAGATATAAAGCGGAGGGATTTTAAAAACTTTTTACGCTTGAACGATCCAAAATTTTTCTTATTAAATTCCTTTTGAACGAAAGCCTTGGCCAGCTGCCGGGCGCGGTCGGAGCGGAGGTTAAAAAAGATAATGCTGTCGCCATCCTTTATTCGCGGCAATATTTTTTTTCCGTCGCGAATGGCACACGGCTCGATGAATTCGTCGGTTTCGCCGCGATTGTGGCTTTCCACAATAGCCGCTTCCGGGCAGTCTGCCTGGCGGCCAGTGGCGGCGACTAGGGCGTTATACGCTTTTTCCGTAATATTCCAGCGTTTTGTCCTCTCCATGGCGTAATAACGGCCCATGATTGTGGCGATTTTTTCGTTAGCTTTTAATTTTTTCTCCAACTCTTTTACTAATTCCAAAGAAGCATAGCGCGGCGAATCACGCCCGTCCGTGAACAGATGGAGATAAACATCCTTAACGGCGTTCCGCCGGACTAATTCCAAAAGGCCGGCAAGATGCTTGGGGTCGCTATGCGGACTCATTTCATTCGAAATCATGCCCATTAAATGCACGGCTGATTTATGCTTCTTGGCGTGGGCGATCGCTTCCAGAAAAGCCGGGTTGCGGTAAAAAGTGCCATCGGCGATGGTCTTCTCGATTTTCACCGAATCCTGCTCGACCACCCGGCCGGCGCCGATATTCATGTGCCCGGCTTCGCTATTTCCGACCTGTCCGGCCGGCAAGCCGACATAAGCGCCGTGGGCATAAAGCATGGTCGACGGATATTTCTTTAAAAGGCCGTCAAAAACCGGCGTCCTGGCGATCGTCACCGCGTTGCCTTTGCCAGGCGGCGCCGCTCCCCAGCCATCAAGAATGACCAGGATCATCGGCAGATTAGTTTTTTTATTTTTATTCATAATGAGTCATTGCGTTAACATATCTTCGATTTCCATCAGCCGGTTGTACTTGGCCAGCCGCTCGCCTCGCGACAAAGAGCCGGCCTTAATGTAATCGGCGCCGACGGCCACGGCCAAGTCAGCGATGAAATCGTCGTTAGTCTCGCCGCTTCGGTGCGAAATGAAAATTTTATAATTATGCGCCTGGGCCAGTTTGACGCAATTGACGGTTTCGGTCACCGTACCTACCTGATTCGGCTTGATTAGGACGGCGTTGGCCGTCTTCTCTTTCAAGCCGGTCCGCAACCGGTCGATATTGGTTACAAAGAGATCGTCGCCAATAAGGAGCATCTCGCCGCCCAACTCTTCGGTCAATTCCCGCCAGCCCTGCCAATCGTCCTCGGCCAAACCGTCTTCAATGGAAACAATCGGGTATTTTCTGAACCACTCGTAATAAAGCCCGATCAGGCTGCTGCTCGTAAAATGCGCTTTGTCCAGCTTGAAAATATACTTGCCGGTCTCCTTGTTATAAAGCTGGGACGAGCCGACATCGATGCCGAGGCCGATATCCTTGCCAGGCGCGTAGCCTTTATTGATGGCCGCGGCCATGATGAGCTCAATGGCCTGGATGCTCGAGTTGATATCCGGGGCATAGCCGCCCTCATTGCCGACATCCGTATCGAAACCGGCCTTTTTCAAAACAACGCCGAGCTCGTGAAAGATTTCCGCCCCGATCCTGACCCTCTCGGCGAAAAGTTTGGCGCCCTTCATTCCTTTTTTCTCGAGCCACTCCTCGCCGACCAAGGGCATGATCATAAATTCCTGAAAATCCAAGTTGGTGTCCGCGTGTTTCCCTCCGTTAAAAATATTAAAAGACGGCATCGGCAATTTGAAATCGCGGGCAAGGCCGTAGGTATCGGCCAGATAAACGAAGATTTCTTCTTTTTTCGCCAAAGCGCCGACGCGAGCCGAGGCCAAGGAGACGGAAAGAATGGCATTAGCGCCAAGATTCTTCTTGTTCTTCGTGCCGTCGAGCTCGAGCATCGCTTCATCGATCGCGCTCTGTTCGGCAATTTCCCGCCCCTTGAGTTTCGGACCGATCTTTTTTATGACATTTTCAACCGCCTTGAGGACGCCCTGGCCGTCGTATCTTTGCTTGTCGCCATCCCGCATCTCCCAGGCTTCATGCACGCCAGTCGAAGCGCCGGACGGCACGCTGGCCTTGGCCGCAAGGCCGTTCGCCAGGACGACCGTGGTTTCGACAGTCGGATTGCCGCGGGAATCGAGAATCTCGCGGGCTGTGATTTTTGATATCTTTGGCATAATGTTTTACTTTATTATTCCCTTAAGCCCAGGCATTTTTTCGCCGCCAAGATAGGCCAGCATTGCTCCCCCGCCGGTCGAAATCCAATCAACGTAATCGGCGATGCCGGCCGCCCGGAAGGCCTCGATCGTTTCGCCGCCGCCGACCAGACCGAAAGCGCGGCCGCTCGCCCGGCCGGCTACCAGCCTGGCCAGAGCGAAAGTGCCGTGCTTGAATTTCTCGTTTTCAAACATGCCCAAAGGACCGTTCCAGACGATAGTATTCGCTTTTTTTATTATACCGGAAAAAATCTTCAATGTCTTCGGGCCGACATCGAAGATGTAATCATCCCGTTCAATTTGCGCCAAGGTCTTCATGGCCGCTTGGCCATTGCCCGTCTTGGTTTTTGACGTGATAAAATCGACCGGCAAGACGTTCAAAAGATCGCCGGTCTTCTCATAATATTCCGCCGCCTGACCGGCCAGGACATAATCTTTCTTGTCGGCGAGCGACTTGCCGATCTCCTGGCCGAGGGCAAAAAGAAAATTATTGGCCGTGCCGCCACCGATCAAAACCTTATCCGCTTTTTTGCTCAGTCTGATAAGCAACGGCAGCTTGGTGGAAATTTTCGCGCCGCCGACGATCACGACCAACGGGCGTTTCGGCGCGATAATCCTGTCCAGATTTTTAATCTCGCTTTCCAGAAGCAGACCGGCGACTCGGGGCAGATATTTCCTGATGGCCTCAACCGAAGCATGCACCCGGTGGCAAACGGCAAAAGCATCGTTGACGTAAACATCGGCCAGCCGCGCCAGCCGCGAAGCGAATCTTCTGTCATTAGCCTTCTCTTCCGGATGGAACCGGAGATTTTCCAGCATAAGGACGTTTCCCGGCTCGAGTTTGGCAACCGCCTCTTCGGCCTTGAAGCCGACGCAATCGGCGGCATGGGCGACTTTGATGCCCAATTTCTTTTCCAGATCGCGCGCGATCGGCCTGGTTGAAAATTTCGCCTCGACGCCGGCCGGCTTGCCAACGTGCGTCATGATGATAACTTTCGCTTTTCTGGAAATAAGATGCCTGATGGTCGGCAATCCGGCCGTAATCCGGAAATCATCCCTGACCCGGCCGCCGGCTAAGCCGACATTGAAATCGGCGCGCAGAAGAACCCGCCTGCCTTTCAGATTTTTCAAATCCCTGACTGACTTCACTTTCATTTTATTTCGCTTAAAACCGCCTCGGCCTCGAAGCTCCGGCCGTCCCGGAGATAGCTGATCGGAATCCGGTCGCCCGGCTGGCGATTTTGGATTATCTCGTTTATTTTATTGTCACGGCCGAGCTCGATGCTGTCGACCGCGGTGATAAAATCGCCTTCCTTGAGGCCCGCCTTTTCGGCCGCGCCGCCAAGGATGAGCGCCGGATTCTTGCCAGCGGGCGCTATGACAACGCCCTTATCATAGCGCCCGCCGGCCCAGTCGGAAAAATCATAATAAGAAAATCCCAGAGCCGGCAAAGAAAATTTGCCAGCGGCCATGCTTTCAAGCCGGCCGGAAAAATGATTAATCGGCTCGATCGTATTCCGATCGATCAGGATGCCGGCCAGATTGCCGGCCAAATCGGCCGCCGGCAGACCGATAAATTTTTCAGTCAAAGCGTCCTTGATAATAATCCGGCCGGTCAATTCGTCGCTCGATCTTATTTCGCGCGCGTCCAGGCCGCGGCTGTCTTCAATGCTTGTCAGCGCCGCCCGGCCATGCCAATCGGCCACGACCAGCGACTGGCCGTTCTTCACTTCCGCGCGAGCGGCGAATTTCCGTACCGGCAAATCGCGCGCCTCGATATGAAAAAAATAAAAACCGGTAAACTTATCGCTCAAAATCTTGCCGATCTTGCGGATCTGATTCTCTCGGTCGACCGCCACATAGGTTTTGGCCGGAGCCAGGGCCGTCTTGGTCACAAGCCAGCCGTCGCTGGTCATGATCAATCCGACCGCTTCCGGCTTGAGGAGATTATAAGCGCCGCGCCCAGTCGAGCTGGCGCTCTTTTCTTTTTCCGGGCTGTATTCGTAAACGGCCATGAGGCTGTCGGCAACGTCTCCGGCCGTCTGCGCCACCCGGTCGTTCTGCTCGACCACGACTTTCTTCGCCTCCCGAATGACGAAATTCGGCGAATTAAAATTATTCTTCGAAAAGTTTATCTCGCTTTCCGGCCACAGACCGTAATAGCCGTCGGACAAGAAAGCGCGCGAAAACATCTCGCCAGCCACACCGCCCAAAAATCCGAGCAGAGCTAAGCTGACAAGTAAAAAAATCGAACCGAACTTTTTCTTGTTTTCCATATCAAATCCACCTCCCCGTTAAAAAAATTAATAAAATAATAATCGAAGCGAAAGCCAGATACCGCTTGATAACTGCCCCGGTGAGCCCGCCGGCCAGTTTGATCTTGGCCAGATGACTGATAAAATAATAAGCCGCAGACAGCGCCAGGCCGTTGACATAATGACTGACGGGCAAAAAAGTCATGGACCAGGACAACTCGGCTACCACCAGACAGACAAGGAGCAGATAATAAAAATTAGCGGCGATCTTCTCGCTCCAAAAGGACTGATGCGTAACCAGGGCGGTGACGGCAATCATAAAGACGCTGATCGTCCAGGTCGGCAGATTAAAAAAAAGGAACTGGCCGTAGGAAATGGAAGCATAGGATGACGTAGCCGCAAAATAGAAAGCCAGAAAAACGCCGAACGAGGAAATATTAACGAAACTGTTTTCCTTGTAAAGGTATGGTTTGACAAAATAAAAATAAGCCAGCCGGAGATAGGCGAAAAGGAAGGCGCCGCCGGAAAAAAGCACTGCCTGCAGAAGGGCCATATTGAGCCGGCTCTCATAAGGCCAGATCGACAGAAAGGTGTAGAGATTTAAAACAAAGACCAGCGGCAAGAGAAGAAAATTGTAATAGCTCTTGCCGGACAGATTTTTGTAGGCGAACTGCCAGATCGCTAAGAAAACGGCCGCGAGCGACGCCCCGAGCGACGCGTAAAAAATCCGCGGGAAAAAAATAACCGCTTCCGTCACTGTCAAAAAGACAATTAAAACAAAAAAAGGCAATAGATGCTTTTTCTGGAAATCAATCAGGGATAATACGGCCCTCAGTTTAACCATAAATAATCAGCTTTAATGCGACTCACGGTTTTCCGTCCCTCCGCTTTGTCGCCGCCGCGGCCGGCGGCGGCCAGATCGCGCATCTTGACGAGCGCGAGCATGAAATCGAGATGCAGATTCTTGAATTCGGCCGGCACTTTCAATTCCAAAAGTCCGGCCTTAATCCGGTCGACGTCCTCGCCCGCGATTTTGTTTTCAGAATCGAGGGCGGCTGCGTATTCGCTGAACAGCGGCTTAAAACTGTCCTCGTAAGCGCGAACCATCTCGGCTTGCCTCTGTTTCTTGGCCGCCCCATCCTCTTCGGCGGCTGTTTCCGCGCCGCCGGACCGGCTGTCCGGCTGAATGCCGGAAAAATAGAGATAAACTCCGCCGGCGAGAATAGCTACAACCGTCACGGCCATGATGATGTTTTTTGTTTTTGCTTCAAACATGATTAAAAGGTAAATTTTTTAGCATCAATCTCGACCCATTCATCCGCCGCGTCGTCCCATTTTTTGACGGCCAGCTTATGCGCCTTTTCGGTTTCGCTGTAAACATATTCGACCGTCGTCTCGCCGCCGAGCCGGTTCGAATAATAAGTCTTTTTGTCCAAGACGACCGGCCGGGTCGCATATTCAAGCCGAATCCGGCCAAGCGGACCGTCAAAAACAATGAATTCGGTTTCGGCTCCGCCGTGCTCGTCCGAAGACTCGGCACCCTCGTCGACGACTTCGAATTTATCCTTGATATTACCAACCAAATTTTTCCATTTTTCCGGCTGCATAAATTGTTTGCCTCCAATGATTAGTTTCTTAATAATTATAACACTAAGCGGGAATGTTTTGCAACTCCTGTTTTTTTCCCGCACTTCCGCATTCGCAGGCGTCTTGCCGCAGGCTGAATTCGCAGCCGCAATAATTCTGGCGGTAGAGGCCGAGCTCTTTCGACCGCCGGACCGACTGCTTGAAACCGTCATTCTTTTTGAAATCCTCAGAGAGAAAACCCACGCCCGATTCCTCGGCCAACTCCCGGCCGATCCGCAGGATGGCTTCGGTGTTCTTATGCGGACTGATGGTCAGCGTGGTGGCAAAATACTCGAAATGGTTTTTCTTCGCGCAACGAGCCGTCTCCTCGAGCCGTTCGCGGTAGCAGATCTCGCAGCGTTCGCCTCTTTCCCGGTCGAGCTCGCGGCCGCGGACTTTTTTTAGCCAGGCGCCGTGGTCGTCGTCATTGATGACTATCTTAAAATCAAACGCTCCGGCCACCTTTTTTATCTCATCCAGCCGGCGGCCGTATTCGCTCGCCGGAAAAATATTTGGGTTGGCGAAAAACAAAGTAATGTCGTAAGCGTCTTTCAGCTTTTCCAAAATGGAAACGCCGCAGCCGATGCAGCAGATGTGAAGAAGCAGGCGCGGTTGCCGCTCTCTCCTCCAAAAAAAAACAGCAATGCCGGCCGCGGCCCCGACGGCGTCGGTCAGACAATCGCCGATCGATGCCGAGCGCGACGGCACGAAGCTCTGGTGAACTTCATCGCCCATTCCATAAAGGACGCTCAAAAGAAAGGCAGCCAGATAAATCCGCGGCATTCCCCAACCGGGCCGCCAGGCGGAAAGCGCGGCAACAAAAAGCATGGCGAGGACGGTGTACAATAAAAAATGCGCGGAAATACTGCGCTCGTCCGTCTGAACACCGGCAAAAAAATCCGCGCTTTTGCCAGAGAGATAAAATATAAAGGCCATCCAGACGAATGGCGCTATGATTTTTATATCTTTCTTCATTTATTTTTTCCCGATTGCCCGGGCGATCGCCTTGACCGCTTTCTTGTCCGTCACCGGCGGCAAGATCCTGTCTTTTTTTGGCTTGACCGAATAGGCCAGGACCACGATGGCCGTGCCGTCCTGGTCATCATGGAAAACCGGAGATGTCCCCCCGATTTCGTGCCTATTTTCCGACTTTGATTTTTTTCAGCTCTCTTTGCATGTCGACAATCGCGCCTTCAAGGCTTCTGATTTTTTTCTCCTGTTCTTTTATGGCTTCAACCAGCACGGCCGAAACTTTTCCGTAGTCGAGAGACTTGTAGCCGTCGGCGCCGGTTTTCACCGCTTCCGGCAGCTCTTTTTCCACTTCCTGAGCGATGAAGCCGATCTGGCGGCCGTCATCGAAATTCCTGCCAGGAAATTCTTTCTTTTTCCAATTAAACTCCACGCCGCGCAGCTTCAAAACTTTATCCAAAGCACTCTCGATCGTGCTCACATTCGTCTTGAACCGGCCGTCCGACGTGCTTTGAATATTGCCGCCGGTCAGCGTGCCGACTATATTCAGATCGCCGGCAATCTCGACGTTGCCGGCTTTGTCAACGCTGAATTTATCAACTGATCCATTTTGCAGAAGCATTAAATTGCTGTTTGTATGTGAAGTTGTATTGATATTACCATAGATCAGATTCTGATTGATATCCAAAATTTCCGAAGCCGAGCCGAACATTGCCTGGCCGTTGACATCCAATCTCGCTCCCGGATTCGTCGTGCCGATGCCGAGATTGCCGGAAGAACCTTGAAGAGTCATCTTATTTTCACTATTAATCTGAAAATGTAAATCATTTGATCTTTGCGAATCAATCACATTAAAAGTAGAACTTCCTCTTAATTGTAAATCAATATCATTGCCGGTGGATATAGAGAATGATCCAGTGCCAGCGCTGCCAATATCTAAATTGCTTAAAGGATTCTTCGTGCCGATGCCGAGATTGCCGGAATCAGTCAAAACCATCTGCGGCGTCATGGTGTTGTTAACCGCAAACTGGATCGCACGGGTACCATCTAGGTGTCCTATATACTGAGTATTGCCAT